>ERZ859732.12-NODE-12-length-74457-cov-12.050980_pt1 | contig 74457 bp, 74 predicted proteins | sample MGYA00510123_ERZ859732 | MGnify/ENA primary metagenome ERZ859732 (study PRJEB30046, sample SAMN00715133) | human gut metagenome | study: EMG produced TPA metagenomics assembly of the A metagenome-wide association study of gut microbiota in type 2...
GATATGCAGCTCCAGCCATTTGCCGAAGGCAAATTTTGCATGGCTGGAGTTCAATGATTGTGTCAAGTTTTCTATGAAAACTTGATATGCAGCTCCAGCCATTTGCCGAAGGCAAATTTTGCATGGCTGGAGTTCAATGATTGTGTCAAGTTTTCTATGAAAACTTGATATGCAGCTCCAGCCATTTGCCGAAGGCAAATTTTGCATGGCTGGAGTTCAATAAAAAGGAGGAGAAGTATGAATAAATTAGGTTTTGTGGGAATGGGCAACATGGCAACGGCACTTTGTTCCGGTTTTATAAAAAGCGGATTGATATCAGGAGAAGATGTGTACGGCTATGCACCTCATTTTGATAAATTAAAGAAAAATGCAGAGAAATACGGTTTTGTTCCAAAGGAAAGCCTTGTGGATATGGTAAAGGAATGTGACACAATAATACTTGCCTGCAAACCATATCAGATCGAAGAAGTCTTAAAGGAGCTGGGTGATGCTATTGAGCATAAAGCAATAATATCCGTTGCACTGGGCTGGAATTATGACAAGCTTGACAACCTCATAGATGCAGATGTGAGATTGCAGTTCGTAATGCCCAATACACCTGCCATGGTGGGAGAGGGAGTACTTTTATTTGAAGATAAAAACTCACTTCTTCCGGAGGAAAGAGAAGAAATAATGAAGCTGTTTGGTTCTGTGGGACTGGTGGAGGAAATGGCCTCTGAGCTTATGGGTATAGGCGGAGCAGTGACCGGCTGCGGACCTGCATTTGTAGATCTTATGATGGAAGCATATGCTGACGCTGCGGTAAAATACGGTGTTAAAAGAGACGTGGCATATAAGCTGGTAGGGCAGTTGGTGCTTGGCTCAGCGAAGCTCATGCTTGAGACAGGAGAGCATCCGGCAGTACTTAAGGACAATGTATGCTCACCGGGAGGCTCCACCATAAAGGGCGTCACGGCCCTTGAAAAGGCAGGCTTCAGAAATGCATGTATAGAGTCCATTGATTCTATAATGAATTGATAGGAATAAATTGGAAATAAAAAACACTTGGCAAATGACACAGCAAATAGTATAATGAACGTATGTTCGAAATAAGCGATGCCGAAGCAGGTATAACTACAAATGAAAAGCTTAAGATATTGGCTGATGCAGCCAAGTATGACGTGGCATGTACGTCAAGCGGTGTAGACAGAAGGGGAAAGAAAGGATTCCTTGGCAACAGCGCAGCATGTGGAATATGTCATAGCTTTGGTGCTGACGGAAGATGTATCTCCCTCCTTAAGGTGCTTATGACCAATCACTGCATATACGACTGTAAGTATTGTGCCAACAGAGTGTCAAATGACGTTCCGAGGGCAGAGTTTGAACCGGAAGAGCTGTGCAGGCTGGTTATGGAATTTTACAAGAGAAATTACATTGAGGGATTGTTCTTGAGCTCAGGAGTTTTTAAAACTCCTGCATATACCATGGAGCGTATGTGCATTATACTGTCACTCCTCAGAAACAAATATCATTTTAACGGGTATATACATGTGAAGACCATTCCCGGAGCACCGGATGAACTGCTGGCTGTTGCAGGGTATCTTGCAGACAGGATAAGCGTTAATCTGGAGCTTCCTACAGCAGAGAGCCTTGAGAAGCTGGCACCGAATAAAAGTTTTAAGACCATACTTGACCCTATGGGGAAGGTTACAGATACCATTGCAGCCCATAGGGTAGCCATAGGCAAGGACTCAAGGATGGAAAGGAGCACCATCAACAGATATCTGGCCGGCAGCATATTCAACAGCAGTAATTATGTGGAAGACCATCGGAAGCCGTATGATGTGTCAGACAGAGCAAAGATTGTGCCGGAAAATGATAATGTATCAGGCAAGGCAGGAAATGTATCAGACAAGACAATGAACGTATCAGGAAATTACGGTGCTGCCGGTGGAGGAAATGAGACGGATAAAATCTTTGCAGGACTTGATAAACAGACTGGAAAAGTTCTGAGATACGATAAAGACTTCCTTCCTGTGAGATACGGAGATAACAGCTTAAAGAGGACCTTTGCTCCGGCAGGTCAGAGCACCCAGATGATCGTTGGGGCAACGGAGGAGACAGATTATATCCTTATAAGGACCAGTCAGACCCTGTATCAGAACTATGATCTGAAGAGGGTGTTTTATTCAGCATATGTTCCTTTAAATGAAGATGCAGTATTGCCTGCACTGGATACGGCACCCCCTCTGTTAAGAGAGCACAGACTGTATCAGGCGGACTGGCTTCTCAGGTATTACGGTTTCCGGGCAAATGAGCTTCTTTCAGAGGCTCGTCCTAACTTTAATGAAAAGGTGGATCCTAAGTGTGATTGGGCACTCCGCAATCTGGGGGATTTCCCGGTGGAGGTTCAGACGGCAACCTATGACAAGCTATTAAGGGTTCCTGGTATAGGACCGAAATCCGCCAGAAGGATCATGTCCGCCAGGAGATACGGCTCACTTACCTATGAGAGTCTTAAAAAGATGGGAGTAGTCCTGAAGCGCGCCCATTACTTCATTACATGTAACGGCAGGATGATGTTTAATACACCTATAGAAGAGGAATATATAACAAGACATCTGGTAGAGGACAATTACAAGGATAACTGGAAGATAGAGCATCAGAATGAGAAGTATCATCAGATGTCGCTGTTTGATGACTTTAATCTTACCTGAAAAGTATCAGATGACATGTAAGAATAGAATAGTAAAGCACGCTATTATTCGTAGGTCGTGCCGGAAATTGATTAGGAGAGCCATAGTGAAGATATTTATGTGTAATGACCGGGTGGAGACAAAATTGTGCTGCATATATACGGCATGGGAATGTGCTCTTAAGGTGGGCTATGACAAGGTGGGCATGATGGTTGAGCCGGTCACAGAGCCTACTCTGTTTGATGAATATATACATGTGGAATATGATGAGGATCACTATATAAAAGTAGTAAGATCCATAAGGAACAGCATATCGGACACTGCATATATGTATGTGTATTACGCGTGTCTGTCCGCAGATCCGGACGCTCTTAATAAGGTATTCCGGTTCTTACGGAAGGGCTTTAAGGTGGGAGCGTCAATAATTAAAAGACTTAACGATCCGGATGTAATGAATATGACGGAACTTAGAAGGAATGTTGGAAATGAGATCCATTATTTCAGGGAATTTGCCAGGTTCACATCCATGGACAGTAAACTGTATGTGTGCCATATAGAGCCAAAGAATAATGTGGCGTACATGGTGGGGCAGCATTTCGCGGACAGAATGCCTTCGGAATACTGGATGATAATAGATGATAAGAGGCACCTGGCAGTGGTGCATCCCATGGATGAGGACACATACCTTCGGAGGCTTACCGATGAAGAATTTGAAACTCTTAAGAATACTGAGGCGAAGGAGGATGAATACACGGATATGTGGCGTACCTTCTTTAAGGCTGTAGCAATAGAACAAAGGAAAAATCCCGAGTGCCAGAGAAGCCATTTCCCTATATGGATGAGAAAACATGCTACAGAATTTATGGATGTATAACAGAAATGCAGACAGGGAGACAATACAAGTATATGATGGTGCCGAAAGGGAGCTATATGATCGTTAAAGATTAAAAAGTATATGCATTAAAATGTATATGCGTTAATAAGTACATATGCTGTTGGGATGAGAGGGGATATCCGTTACGTGAAAAGAAATTGAATATTAATAGGGACAGGATATATATTACATGGAAAGAAAAAAGGATAAGATAGCCCCAGCTATCTTATCCTTTTCTTTCCACATACAGGACAAGGATCTTCGGTTGTTACCCGTCCGCAACCCCAACAAGTCCATGATGGGCTTACAGTGGAAGATGTCTCCTTTTTAGCCTGATTAGTTGTAATTGTGAAATTCTTGGAGACAATAGATATATCACCATTTTGGTCTATAATGGTTTCAGTCTTTACATTGCCTACAGAATTGCCGGTATTTTTCTTTTTGTTCCCAAAAAACTTCCCCATTGATAATTACCTGCCCTCCGATAAAACTACCCCTCTATTTTAATTCATATTTTAATAATTTTCAATAATTAAGTAGGTAATGTTTATAAAAAACAACTTTAAATTTATTGAATATGCTGTAAATATTATATCCAGCCACCGTCAAAAGTTATAATCTGACCTGTGAGATATTTCGGAGCGGTAGCAATCTTACATATAAAATCTCCGGCCTCGGCAGGGGTTGCCATGCGTCCATAGGGGATCTCGTCACAGAGAAGCTGCTTCTCCTCAGGGCTTAGGTGTTCGTTCATGGTGGTGTCTATAGCACCGAAAGCAATGGCATTTACAGATATATTACTTGGTGCCAGTTCCTTTGCCAGTGCTTTGGAAAATGCGTTTACTGCGCCTTTTGAGGCGGAATAGGCCACTTCCATGGAAGCTCCGGTAATACCCCATACTGATGAAATGTTGATTATCCGTCCGGATTTATTGTGTACCATATGCGGTACTACTGCACTGCAGGTATTGAACACGGAGGTCACATTGGTGTTCATGATGGCGTTCCAGTCATCTATATCCATATCAGTAAGGAGACCTATATAGGAGATCCCACTGTTGTTCACTAACAGGGAAATATCATTTCCGAACCGTGATATTACATTATTAATGAAGCTTCCCGCAAAATCATGATCACTGATATCACCGGCTTCCGCGTAGCAGTCACATCCTTTTGACAGGATGATATTTCTGGTCTCTTCAAGCAGTTCTTTATTTTTAAGGCAGGTAATGGCAAGCTTGTCGTAATGTGAAGCCAGCTTTATAGCACATTCTTTTCCGATACCTCTTGATGCACCTGTTACTATGGCAATAGACATATTTGCAGACTCCTTTTTGCATTATTGTACGGTATGGACTGAAAATACAGCCGCAACCAGCATATTACTGATTATATCATATAAAAATATGTTGAAAATAATAAATTCCTTTGCTATACTCATATTTGTTTTAAATGATACGAATTGTGTATGCCCGGGTATGCCCGTCCGGGGGTACAGGAATTGGAGAAAAAGATGAAGAATTCAGTTGCAAAATTATTTTGGGAGACGCTCCTCAGAGCAGCAGTTATCATACTTGGTATCGGCATTGTTGCCATGAGCATATTGCTGGGAATTACAATAAAGAAGAATAATGACAATAAGGCTAAGAAGGAAGCCAATACAGAGATCAAGACAGATGTATCAACAGAAGAGACAGACACTACTGACCCTACATTCTATGAGAATACAGAGGAAGCAAGCTCAGAGGATACAGAGCAGACAGTAAGCTCTAAAGACGCTAAGATATTAGTTGTAAATGCCACAGGCGTAAACGGAGTGGCAGGAAACTGGAAGACCAGCCTTGAGTCAGAGGGCTATTCATCAGTTGATACAGCTACATACAATGCAAGAAATCTCACAAAGACAACCATATGTGTTTCGGGAAGCTATGACGGAGCAGATCTGGCAGGTATGTTTTCTGAGGCGGATATGTCAACGACAGATCAGGTATCTGATACAATGACAGACGCGTCAGATATCAGCAGCTACGACATTATCATCCTTATAGGAACAGATGATGTAAAGTAAAAATGCATAATATACAGAAAAGTGATATGTTATCACAAAGAAAAGAAGCTGCATAATGCCATTGCGGCTTCTTTTTTCGTTTCTTATCTTTAAAATCCGGCTCTTTGTACATATTGTATATTAAACTTATGCAATATTGCTCATAGTCACAAACCATAAACAATAAAAGCGTTTTAGAATAAGAAAATTGCGTTTGTCAAGTGGTCAAAAGGAGAAAAATGACTATGTGCAAAATGACAAATAGTGCGGCTTTTCGAGGTATAAGAGTCGATTAATTTTATTATTTTGGTGAAGGTTTCACAAAAAAGCAACATGACACAGGGATAAACAGGGGACAAAATCGTCATATTGTTCATTTTTTTGCATCTATATACAAATTCACCAAAAGTTTCAAAAATTTTTTGAGCATAAGTAATATGGCTAGAAAATATTTATTGATGTAAAATGACATTATGTTTAAAAGACAGAAACAAAACAAAGTATATAAATTACGGAGGTAATTACTAATGGCAAGTTTATCACTTAAGAACATTTATAAGGTATATCCTAACGGATTTAATGCTGTTAAGGATTTCAACCTTGAGATTGAGGACAAGGAGTTCATCATTTTCGTTGGACCTTCAGGATGTGGTAAGTCAACAACACTTAGAATGATCGCTGGACTTGAGGATATCAGCTCAGGTGAGTTATGGATCGGAGACAGACTTGTAAATGATGTAGAGCCTAAGGACAGAGATATCGCGATGGTATTCCAGAACTATGCTCTTTATCCACATATGTCAGTATATGACAATATGGCATTCGGTCTTAAGTTAAGAAAGGTATCAGCAGAGAAGATTGATAAGGCTGTTCATGAAGCAGCTAAGATTCTTGACATTGAGCACCTTCTTGATCGTAAGCCAAAGGCTTTATCAGGTGGTCAGAGACAGAGAGTTGCTATGGGACGTGCTATTGTCCGTGAGCCTAAGGTATTCCTTATGGATGAGCCTCTTTCAAACCTTGATGCTAAGCTTCGTGTGCAGATGCGAGTTGAGATTTCAAAGCTTCATCAGAGACTTCAGACAACTATTATCTACGTTACACATGACCAGACAGAGGCTATGACACTTGGTACAAGAATCGTAGTTATGAAGGATGGTATCATACAGCAGGTAGATACACCACAGAACTTATATGACAAGCCATGTAACTTATTCGTTGCAGGATTCATGGGTATGCCACCTATGAACTTCATTGATTGTAAGGTTGTTAAGTCAGGCGCTGACGTATTATTAATGTTCGGTTCACACTCAATTAAGGTTCCGGATAGCAAGGCTGAGAGACTTATCGCTCTTGACGCTATTGATAAGGAAGTTGTTCTTGGTATCCGTCCAGAGGATATCCATGATGAGCAGCTCTTCATCGAGTCATCACCAGAAAGCGTTATTGACGCTAGAATCAATATTTATGAAATGCTTGGTGCTGAGGTTTACTTATACTTCACAATCGATCAGTTTGATATCACAGCTAGAGTTAATGCTCGTACAACAGCCAGACCTGGCGATACAGTACAGTTCGCATTTGACTTAAGCAAGATTCATATCTTCGATAAGGAGACAGAGGAGATCTTAGTCAGCTAATATCTTCGTAACGTAAAGATTGTTCTTTTTTCAAGGGAGAAAGGGCAAGATACACAACGTAGAAAAATTTCTATAGGTAAAAATGAGAGAAAATGTATAAATTTATACATTTTCTCTTTTTTTTTTGCACAATTTGCTATAAAATAAACAGGTAGGTGAATTTATATTCGAGAGATTGGCCTATACATGAAAGATGTATATTGTGACGGTACAACATCAGGAAGGAAACATGCCATAATTTTGGTGGTTGTGCCAATGTTAAAAAAGGAGAGAAAAGTATGATATCTAACCAGATTCTTCAGGATACAATAGACGGATTAAAAAATATAACACGAACAGATCTCTGCGTTATGGATACAGAGGGCAAGCTGTTGGCGTCAACATTTAATGATATAGAGGATTGTGAGGACGCAGTATTTGCATTTGTGGATTCGCCTGCCGACAGCCAGGTTGTAAGGGGCTATCAGTTCTTTAAAGTATTCGATGATAATCAGTTGGAGCATATTCTTATGGTCAAGGGCGAGACAGACGATAATTATATGGTAGGAAAGATTGCGGCTTTCCAGATACAAAATCTTCTTGTGGCTTATAAGGAAAGATTTGATAAGGATAACTTTATTAAAAATCTTCTTCTGGACAACCTTCTTTTGGTGGATATCTATAACAGGGCAAAGAAGCTCCATATTGATACAGATGTAAGACGTATAGTATTTATTATTGAGACAAAGACAGAGAAGGATACAAATGCCCTTGAGACAGTGAGAAATATCTTCTCAACAAAGACAAAGGATTTCATTACAGCAGTAGATGAGAAGAATATAATCCTGGTTAAGGAAGTAAAGCAGGGTGAGACCTATGATGACATGATCAAGATATCAAGAGTTATCGTTGATATGCTTAACACAGAAGCTATGTCATCTGTTAGAGTTTCATTTGGTACAATAGTAAATGAGATAAAGGAAGTATCCCGTTCATACAAGGAAGCAAAGATGGCTCTGGATGTAGGAAAGATTTTCTATGAGAACACAGACATTATCGCTTACAGCAATCTTGGTATAGGAAGACTTATTTACCAGCTCCCGCTGCCACTGTGCAAGATGTTCATTAAGGAAATATTTGATGGTAAGTCGCCGGACGAGTTTGATGAGGAGACGCTTACGACCATCAATAAGTTCTTTGAGAACAGCCTTAATGTATCAGAAACTTCAAGACAACTTTACATTCACAGAAATACTCTTGTGTATCGTCTTGATAAGCTCCAGAAGAGCACGAATGCCAAGAGCACAGGTCTTGATCTGAGAGTGTTCGAGGATGCCATTACATTTAAGATCGCCCTCATGGTAGTTAAGTATATGAAGTATATGGAGTCATTAGATTACTAAAGATAGAAAATATAGAAGATGAAGATATAGAAAAGATCACGCAAAAGATAAATTCCGGATTCTGCCGCGGCTTTTCTCTTGTGATGTTGTTCATTGGAGGACTGTAGTGCAGATCCGGGATTTTTTATGGCAACGAGGAAAAAGCCACATGCTTGCATGCGAATATTTGCTGATTACCGATTGGCAGATAAAACTCGCAGCGGTTGTATTATTGTTTCACCTGCAGAGATGTAAAATAGTTGTAAACAAGAATAGGTTGACGAAATGTTACATAAATGTTACAATACATCTAATTATAGTGATTTGTACAGATTTTTTCACAAACATTACACAAATTTGAGCTATATTGTATCTGTAGTATGAGGTATACTGCCACGAGAGAGTACGATATACAGATATACATTTGAAAGGAACAATCAGATTATGATAGAGTTAGAAAACGTCACTATGACATATCCCGGTGGCATGACGGCTCTCAAGGATGTTAATATCAACATCGAGAAGGGCGAGTTCGTCTTCATAGTTGGAAGCAGTGGTTCAGGTAAGACTACGCTTATCAAGCTGCTCTTAAAGGAACTTGACGCTACAAAGGGAAGTATCAGCGTGGCGGGATATAATTATAATAAGATAAAGAGAAGAGATATCCCTAAGGTCCGCAGGAGAATCGGAGTTGTATTCCAGAACTTCAGACTTCTTAAGGACAGGACAATATATGAGAATGTTGCATTTGCCCAGAGAGTAATCCAGACTCCGGGACGATACATCAGAAGAAGAGTTCCTGCAATGCTTACACTTGTAGGTCTTGCAGATAAGTTCAAGTCATATCCTAGAGAGCTTTCAGGTGGTGAGCAGCAGAGAGTTGCCATGGCAAGAGCCCTGGTGAATAATCCTGACATAATTCTGGCAGATGAGCCTACAGGAAATCTTGATCCTAAGAACTCTATGGATATCATGAACCTTTTGAATGATATCAACAAGAGAGGAACAACCGTTGTGGTTGTTACACATAATAAAGAGATTGTTAATGAGATGAAGAAACGAGTAATAACACTTAAGAAGGGCGTTGTAATAAGCGACGAAAAAGTAGGTGGCTACATAGATGAAGATTAGTACGTTCTTTTACATCCTGAAACAGGGATTTTCAAATATTAAGAGAAATATTTTGTTTTCACTTGCATCTATCGGTACTATCGTTTCATGTCTGTTCCTGTTTTCTATAGTATTTGCTGTAGTTATGAACTTCCAGTCAGGTATGAAGGAGATTGAAAGCAAGGTTACTATTTCGGTTTTCTTTAATGAAGATGCGTCTCAGGAGACAATAGATCTGATAGGTGAACAGATACGAGTAGTTGATTATGTGGAGACTATGGATTACATATCTGCAGATGAGGCATGGGATACATTCTGTAAGCAGAATTACGACAATCCTGAAGCTGCCAAGGCAGCCTACGGTGATGACAACCCTCTTAAGAATGCAGCTTCCTATGAGGTTACACTTAAGGATGTATCAAAGCAGGCAGAATTTGTAGCGTTTGCAAAGGGGTTAGACGGTGTAAGAAAGGTTAAGAGCTCAGACGTTACAGCGGATAGCATTACAACTCTTTCATCACTGTTGGGATACGCTTCTGTGGGAATAATCGTCATCCTGATGTTAGTATCAATATTCCTTATCAGCAATACCATCACTATCGGTATAACCGTAAGAAAAGAAGAGATTTCAATAATGAAACTTATTGGTGCAACAAACTTCTTCGTAAGGGCACCATTCGTTATAGAAGGTATTATTGTAGGACTTGTAGGTTCTGCGGTACCTCTGGTACTTTTCTATGAAATATATGGAAGAGTCATTGAGTATGTGGCAGGTAGATTTGGTGTTATAACCAGTATATTTGCTTTCGTAAGCAGACAGGAATTATTTAAGTATCTCCTTCCTGTAGGACTTGTTCTCGGTGTGGGAGTAGGTCTCATAGGTAGTTTGCTTACCACAAGAAAGCATTTAAAGATATAACAGGGTTACACGGTTAATGTTCAACATTATTAGGAGGGATACAATGAAACTCAGATTTATCAAAAAAATGCCAAGGGTTGCTTTAGGCATGGCATTGGTTGCAGTATTATCATGTTCGACGGTTTATACATCTTCATTTGTCAGCAGAGCCGATAACATCGATGATGCCAAGAAGCAGAAGGAAGAGGCAGAGAACAATAAGGATAACGCACAGGGTGTGCTGGATTCCATCAACGACAAGATAAATGAAGTTAATTCAGCCATTGAGGAATTAGACGCACAGGTTACTGATGTACAGACAAAGATAACAGAGAAGCAGAAGGAATGTGACGCCTTAAATACAGAGATTGACGAGACAAATGTCAAACTTGATGAGGCAAAGGCGAATGAGGAGAAGCAGTACGAAGCCATGAAGGTCAGAATACAGTTCCTCTATGAAAATGGCGAGGTAGAGTACCTGGATACTCTTATGTCATCATCATCATTCTCAGATATGCTTAACAAGTCAGAATATGTTGAGCAGCTTTCAAATTACGACCAGATACAGCTTGATGATCTGATCAATACAAGAAAGAATATAGAGACTTACGAGGCTACTCTCGAGAAGGATCTTAAGGAGGTTGAGGTTGCCCAGACTGAGCTTGAGGTTCAGGAGACAACACTTAACGATCTTATAGATCAGAAGCAGACAGAGATGAACAAATACAAAGATGACGCCAGCACCCAGGAGGCTATAGTTGCCAAGTATGCCAAGGAAATGGAAGACGCAGAGGCCCTCATCGCCAAGTATGAGGAGGCTGCAAGACAGGCTGATGCCAATAATGGCGGCGGCTCAGGCGGTGGATACAGCGGCGGCGGTTCAGGGGGTCAGTATGATCCATCAGGCTACGCAGGACGTCTTATGTGGCCTGCAACACAGGGAACACGTATTTCATCTCCATTTGGACGGAGAAGCGCACCTGTAGCAGGAGCAAGTACATTCCACAAGGGAATAGACATTCCTTGCCCAACAGGTTCAGATATTGTTGCTGCTGAGTCTGGAACAGTACTTATTTCTACATACAGCTCATCAGCAGGTAACTACGTAATGATCAATCATGGAAATGGTATCATGACAGTATACATGCACAATTCACAGCTTTGTGTAAGCGTAGGTCAGCAGGTATCAAAGGGACAGGTAATTGCCAAGGCAGGTAGTACAGGATACTCAACAGGTCCACACTGCCACTTCGGTGTTAAGCTTAACGGAGAATATGTAAATCCTGTCAACTTCTTATAAATCAGAATACATCCGTATGAATTGAAACAGATCCGGCAGGATGATAAATAAAAGAACAGTTTGCGGTTACATGCCTGTGGCATGGCTGTGGGACTGTTCTTTTATTGTTAATGAGGTATGATATATGATTGAGTAGTGCCGGGCATATATTAAATTGGTTGAAATGCGTAAGAGGCAGCGGTATAATAATAGTTGGCTGTTTTAAGATATTTTCATATGAAATAAAAAGGAGATATGACATGCATAAATTAAAGAAAGGCATACTGTTAGCAGGAGTGTGCATAATAGGGCTGACAGGCCTCACAGCCTGTGAATCCGGCAATGTGAGACGTGGTACTGTAGCTGATGGCGGAAGCACCAATCTTGAGTACAGCGGTTCAGTCATTGACAACAATACTTTGGGAAAGGCTGCCAAGATCGAGGCGGTTATCGACTCCTCATTCTACTTTGGAGCCGAGGATGAAGCCCTTGAAGAGGGAATATATAAGGGTATGGTTGAAGCCCTTGATGATCCTTATTCAAAGTACTATACCAAGGAAGAGTATGCAAAGCTCCAGGAGGACACCTCAGGTGAGTATGCAGGAATAGGCGTTACAGTGCGTCAGGATACGGATTCCGGTGCGGTTGTAGTTGTAAATATCCTTCCGGGGGCTCCTGCAGAGGATGTTGATATAAAGCCCGGTGACTACATTACCAAGATCGGCGATTACGAGATCACTACAGAGGACGATCTTGATTATCTTGTGACGATGATCCGCGGCGAGGTTGGAACAGATGTAACACTTACAGTGTACAGATCTTCAGACATGAAGACTCATGATGTTACCATCACAAGACGTCAGGTGGAGAACAGAACAGTAGAATATCAAATGCTTGAGGACAACATCGGCTACATACGTGTTACACAGTTTGTGGGAAATACAGGAGATATGTTCGAGGAGGCTCTTAATGATCTTGATTCACAGGGCATGAAGGGACTTATCGTTGATCTAAGATCTAATCCGGGGGGACTGCTCAATGTGGTTGTAAGCATGTGTGACGACATACTTGCCAGCGGCAAGATCGTATACGAAGAGGATAAGAACGGAAAGGTTATCTCATCATATGAGGCAACTGATGACAAATTCCTTGATAAGCCTATGGTTGTCATTGTAAATGGCGAGAGTGCCAGTGCTTCAGAGGTATTCACAGGTGCGATGAAGGATCATGGCGTGGCTACTATCGTAGGCGAGAATACATTTGGCAAGGGCATTGTACAGAGTGTGATTCCTCTTCAGGACGGTTCTGCAGTGAAGCTCACAACAGCCAAGTATTTCACTCCAAATGGAAATGACATCCACAAGAAGGGCATTGCTCCTGATGTGGAGGTAAGCCTTCCGGATGACTACACCGCAGACGATTACATGGGTGAGAAGGATACACAGTTTAACAAGGCTGTGGAAGTAATAAAGGAAGAGATAAAATAATTAGTATAGGCATTGATAGATCTGTGACCGGCAAAATAATTATTTGTAGATTGATATAAGAAAAGTGATTATGTGGCAGGGTGATTATCTGCAAATTAATACAAATGAAATAATTGTGTGGACTACGGATTGATAATGGTTTATATTATTTTTATATTTACATTAAAGAAAACTATGTGTTAAGGAGACAACAATGAACAAAGAATTGGTTATAGTGCTTGATTTTGGTGGTCAGTATAATCAGCTCATTGCAAGGCGCGTAAGAGAGTGCAACGTGTATGCGGAGGTACATCCTTATACCCTTCCTGTTGAGAAGATAAAGGAAATGAATCCTAAGGGAATTATTTTCACAGGCGGACCTAACAGTGTGTATGGTGACGAAGCTATTCTGTGCGATCCTGAGATATTCCAGCTTGGTATCCCTATACTGGGTATCTGCTATGGTTCACAGCTTATAGCACACATGATGGGCGGAAAGGTTGATACCGCTCCTGTCAGCGAGTACGGCAGAACAGAAGTCAGTGTAGACAAGAACTCTGTATTATTTGCAGATGTGAAGGAGACTTCCGTATGCTGGATGAGCCATACGGACTACATCGCAGAGGCACCTGAGGGCTTCAAGGTTACAGCCCATACACCGGTATGTCCTGTTGCAGCAATGGAAAATGTTGAGAAGAAGCTGTACGCAACCCAGTTCCATCCTGAGGTTATGCACACAGAAGAAGGAATGAAGATGTTACATGCATTTGTCATTGATGTGTGCGGCTGCAAGGCAGACTGGAAGATGGACACATTTGTTCAGGATACAATAAATAGCCTCAGAGAGAAGATCGGCGATGGCAAGGTATTATGCGCCCTGTCAGGCGGTGTTGATTCATCAGTAGCCGCAGTACTTCTTTCAAAGGCAGTAGGAAAGCAGCTTACCTGTGTATTCGTAGACCATGGACTTCTCCGTAAGAACGAGGGAGACGAGGTTGAGGCGGTATTCGGTCCGGACGGCCCTTACGAGCTCAACTTCATCCGCGTAAATGCACAGCAGAGATATTATGACAAGTTAAAGGGCGTTACAGAGCCTGAGGCAAAGAGAAAGATCATCGGCGAAGAGTTCATCCGTGTATTCGAGGAAGAGGCGAAGAAGATAGGAGCCGTAGACTTCCTGGTACAGGGAACCATTTACCCGGATGTTATCGAATCAGGCCTTGGCAAATCAGCGGTCATCAAGAGCCACCACAACGTAGGCGGACTTCCTGATCATGTTGATTTCAAGGAGATCGTTGAGCCTCTCCGTCTGCTCTTCAAGGACGAAGTGAGACGTGCCGGTCTTGAACTTGGTATTCCTGATTACCTTGTATTCCGTCAGCCATTCCCTGGTCCGGGACTTGGAATAAGAATAATCGGTGAGGTTACAGAGGAGAAGGTCAAGATCGTCCAGGACGCTGACTTCATCTACCGTGAGGAGATCGCAAAGGCAGGCCTTGACAGAAAGCTCGGCCAGTACTTCGCAGCTCTTACCAACATGCGTTCCGTAGGTGTTATGGGTGATTTCAGAACCTACGATTACGCAGTAGCCTTAAGAGCAGTAAACACCAGCGACTTCATGACCGCTGACTGCTCCGACATACCTTTTGAAGTTCTCCAGAAGGTAATGACAAGAATTATAAACGAAGTGAAGGGTGTCAACAGGGTAATGTATGACCTGACCAGTAAACCACCTGGAACGATTGAGTTTGAATAATGTACACGAGCCAAGAAATGCCGAATTTAAGGCGTTTCTTGGCTCGTTTTTGATTGCGTGACAATCAAATGACAATAAAGTTTAGTGTGTGGTGAGTAAAGAAAAACGTATTTGATTTATTGTGATTACTGTTGATAACAATACATATATTAGAAATGTATTAAATGTGTAGCATATAAGCTGTTACAGTGGCTATGATGATTAATAGTACGAGTATGTAGAGAACAATCATAACTTTATCTTTTAGAATAAGAGTTAAGAGTGTTTTTCTAGAGGTATTTTTGTACAAATCATAATCATTAAGAATTTCTTTACATTGTTTCTCTAGTTCGTTTAGTTTTGAAAAAGACATTTCTTTGGTTGAGGAAAGTGATGAAACATATTTGTTGAGTTTATCGAGTATTTTTTGTAAACCAGATTCGTTAATATGTAAGTCCATAAGTTCATCTTTTAATGATGTATTCATTTTTTTGCATTCTTTCAAAAGATCGCTGACCAATCTATCTTTAGATATCCAATTTACATCTATATGTGCTTTATAATATTCTTCTTCAGTTGATATACCTTCTTTTTCCATTTCATTATGCATTTTAATGTCAGAATCATATGAGAATTCTTGAACAGTACGTATTCCAAAAAGCATACCACTGGTATATCCCAATTTTCGTAACAATAGATCAAAAGAGTTTATTTGATTTTGGAAATCTCCTTGAATCAAAAAAATTCGTGAAACAATAATACCAGATATTATACCTCCAGATATTCCTAATATTAAGTTCCAAAAAAGTTGAAATACAGACATAATCTTCGTTCCTTTCATTTGAAATATAATGTTTAATCCTTTTTCGGTTTCCTTTTCCTCTTCACATAAGAGAAATCCGGAAACAGGTCTTTTAACAATTCAGCAGTTTCTTCCGCATCGTTATCCTCATTCATATTCTGAATCAGTAGTTGGTCGTCATCATCAAGATTCAATGAGACAGTGTACTCTTTATTCGAGTCTGTTGGGTTCATTGGGTACTTTATCTCTTTGAGATAATATTCCGTTTCGGTTATTTCGTCATCTTCCAGCTTGTCTCTTAGGCGTGCCCAATACTCAACCATCTTCTTGAAGTTATCAAGATCCTTCTGTGGGCGGGGACCGGCACTTGGAAGTCGTTCTTCAAATTTGAAGCATACTTCGCCATCTTTGATTGTGGGGCGTAGTCCGTATGCCCATTCGATATCAAACAGCACATGGAGCGCACGGAAGATATTGGCAACATCAGGGTCTGATAATGCATAGAAACTGACACCTAGATTGTTGGCGATATTGAGTAAAGTCACTTCGTCCGGATATCGGTTTCCAAGCTCGTAATTTCGGATTGTAGATTCGTTTAGTCCACACTTATCGGCTAATTCCTTTTGTGTCATTTCCACTGCAATTCTGAAATTTCTAATTAAAAAGCCTACCCGGCTGGTGAATTTTTCGCCCATTTTAACTGCTCCTTATAAGTGTAATGAGTGTTGTAGCTTGTATGAAAACACGAGGCACAAATCATATATATACAGAGATTATAACATCAACAGTACAAAAATGAAATGTTTTTTGCTAAAAAGTATTGACAGTACAAAAACGAACTGCTAATATAAAACACATCAAAACAGTTCAAAAATGAACTGCATAATAAAACGAAAGAGAGGAGGCATTTGCTTATGGAGAACAAACGATTTTTAACAGCACAGGATGTCATGGAAATACTGGACGTATCACTATCCTATGCTTATAAGCTGATACGGCGGCTGAATGCAGAACTTGAGGCTGAAGGATTTGTGACAATAAAAGGGCGTGTCAGCACGCAGTATTTTATGGAACGAATCTACGGACTGTCCACAGACAAGGAGGTGGGATAGATGGCGGTTATCAAGAACAAAAAGACCGGAATGTGGGAGGTGAGGACTTATTATAAGGATTTGACCGGAGAAAGGAAGCAGAAGACCAAGAGGGGCTTTGCGAAGAAAAGCGAAGCCCTTGAATGGGAGCGGAACTTCAAGCTGAAAGAGAATCAGAGTATCAGTATGAGCTTTCAAAGCTTTGTGGATATTTATTTGACGGATTTGGAGCCGAGAATAAAACGCAATACGTTCCTGACAAAGAAGCACATTATTGAGACCAAGATTCTGCCATATTTCGGGAAAAGGAAACTGGATGATATTCGTACTTCGGATGTCATCCAGTGGCAAAATGAGATTATGAAACTGAAAAAAGATAATGGGGAGTTGTTCTCCCCAACTTATCTGAAAACGATTCACAATCAGCTCAGTGCCATATTAAACCATGCAGTCAATATGTATGGTCTAAAGGATAATGTGGCACGAAAAGCCGGAACCATGGGGAAGGAAGAAAATAAGGAAATGGAGTTCTGGACACAGGAGGAATTTCAGAGATTTTTGGAGTGTGTAGCTGATAAGCCGATTTCGTATTATGCATTTGAAATGCTTTACTGGACGGGAATACGAGAGGGAGAATTACTTGCCCTGACACCGGCAGATTTCAATTTTGAAAAGAAAACGCTTCGGATAAACAAGTCATATCAGAGGCTGGAGGGCGAAGATGTGATAACGGATCCGAAGACACCAAAGAGTAACAGAACCATTGTCATGCCGGATTTTCTTGCTGTTGAGATGGAGAATTTTATAAGCGGTCTTTATGGAATAAGAGATGATGACAGAATTTTCACTATTTCAAAAAGTTATCTACATCATGAGATGGACAGAAGTGCAAAGCTTGCAGGAGTGAAGAGAATACGAATTCATGGATTACGACACTTGCACATTTCATTGCTAATCAATTTAGGATTTTCAGCATTGGCAATATGAAGCTGTTGCTTGATGGAAGGCTAAGTGAATATCTGCATGATATTGATGAGGAATGCCATGAGATGCTGGATAGGATTGTGGAAAAGATGAAGGAGAAACAAGGCGTGACAGAGCAGTTAAAAGCTGAGAATCAGATGCTGTGGGTGGTGAGGATGAATAACATTATTGCTTGTGCGGAGGAGATTGTGGTGAGGGAGGTGGCGTATGTGTGATGTAGAGGGCGGCTAGGAGGCTGTCCTTTTTGCTATTTTAAATTTAATTAATCTCTGAACTGCATTTTTTGTGAAAAAAAGTTGCATAAAAAATAGTTAATGATATAATAATGATAAGTAAAGAAGTAAAGTGACTTGGAGGAATGAGCCATGATTATAGAGATAAGAGCAAAAAACTGTTATGCATTTGAGAATGACATTACATTTTCGATGAAAGCAGATATGCGAAATAAAAAATTTGGAGCAAATGTTCACAAAGAGAATAATTTTAATGTCCTTAAAACGGTAGGGATATATGGACCAAACAATGCCGGTAAAACATGTCTAATCAAGTGCATTAGGGCAATAAGAAATGTACTTTTAAATAAGAAGAATGGACTGATGCCAAATATATTTACTGATAGTGATGTATGCGAGTTAGGTGTTACATTTATGGCATCTGGAAGAAAGTTTTCTTATGATTTTAAGTATGATGCAGAAAAAGAAGAATATATATATGAGTCATTTTCGGAGATATTTAAAGATCAGTACAACAACGAAAAGGAAGTTTGTTGGTTAAAAAAAGATACTGTTAGTGAAATATATGAGTGTATTGATGAATCCGTTCAGAATATGATTTCAGTTGTATCGAAGAATAATTTGCTATGCTATGTGGTAGATACAAGTAAATTCGAACATATCAATGAGATGAAGCAGATTCTTGTCGGAATTGCAGAAAAAATTGATGTCATCAATATGAATAACATACCTATGCAACACACAATTGAACTCATGAAAAATAAGAATCAGTTACAGCAAAAGGTTGTTGAGTTTATAAAAAATGCAGACCTGTATATGGATAACTTTGAATATGTGGATATGGATAAGATACAACTGAAAACTGGTGAAGGAGATGAAAAGCCAGATGAGAAAGTGCTTGATATTCCGGAGAATATTATGGATCAGATTAGGTTAGTTTCCACATATAAAGGTGTTCATGTACCAAGTATGATGTTTGATTCCACAGGAACAAAGAAGATTGCAGCTATTGCCAGTTATGTAATTGAAGCACTTGAACAGGGCAGAATATTAGTGGTGGATGAGTTGGATAGCAGTATTCATTTTAAGCTTACCAGGGCGATTGTTGCGATGTTTAATAATGAATTGAATACAAGTGCACAGATGATATTTACAGTACATGATATAAATCTTATGGATTGCAAAAGAATGTTCCGGAAAGAGCAGATTTGGTTTGTTCATAAGGATGCAGACGGCGTATATGTGTATTCACTTGCAGATTTTACAGCACAGCAGGGCGTACGAGATACGACAAATGTTATGGAAAAATATAGGAAAGGTGCTCTTGGAGCATTGCCTGATCCAGAACTAATCAATTCCTTGCTTAGTATTAAAGGTAATGTAAAGGGGGATGATGCCGATGCCAAATAAGCTCCCTAAGTTTTTTGACAATCACAAAATTTGTATTATCTGCGAAGGCAATGAGGAATATGAATATCTAAATCGGTTAAAGAATTTAAAAGTGTGGAATGAGCAATATGATATCTCATTGGTTAATGCCGGTGGAAATGGGAATATTCCAGCGAGATATCAGGACCGCTATCAAAATGGAGCAGACGAACTTGTACTTGTATTCTGCGATACAGAAAAGAAACCGCATGAGCAGTATGAAGACATTAAACGTAAGATTAATGAGTTTCATGGTGTGGATAATGCTGCAGATGAAGTGATTATGTTTGGGAATCCTTGTACGATGCAGATTATATCTAAGCACTGGACCGATAAAAATTTGAAATCTCCAGCAAAACCGGTGAACACTCCCTTGATAAAGGAATATACCGGGGTGGAGAATTACAAAGGAAGAGCAGACCAGGTTCATGAGGTTATGGAACATGTTACTGCGGAGAATTACAAAGATATGAGTCGCCGAGTGAAAGATTTGGATTCGGATGATTCTGTTACTGGTAGCAGTAATTTTGGAAAGTTTATAAAGCTGTTTGAGAGTGATAACAGTAGTTGGATTGAGAAGATTAATAGGAATTTAGAGGAGTAGATGATTAAATGGCTAAAGATATATTTGATAAAACGATATTTGATGGATATAGAGTGGAAAGTTTAACTGAATCAGCACAAGATATTATTCCAAAATATAATTTCGATGGCTCTACAAAAACTACTGTATTTATTTCGCACAAGCATGATGATTTAGATGAAATAAAAGGATTGATAGGACTTCTAGAAAGAAAGTACAATATTAAGGCATACATTGACAGTTTGGATAAATCAATGCCGAAAAAAACATCTGGTGAAACGGCGAGTAAAATAAAACAAAGGATAAATAGATGTAATAAATTTATCTTATTAGCAACTAATGGGGCAGTAGAGTCTAAATGGTGTAATTGGGAACTTGGGTATGGCGATGCTCAAAAATTTGATACAGATAATATTGCACTTTTTCCAATTAAGCCAGATAAGACTAACGATTACGATTATAAAGGTAATGAATACATGCGGATTTATCCACATATTGCATATTACTATGGGAGTGAAAGATATTCGAATGGGACTGTAATAAAAGAAGGCTTTTATGTATGTACGGATACAGAAAATGGTCGAACAATAGTTCCGCTTGAAAAATGGCTTAAGAAATGATTGGAGGGATAGAAATGAATAGTGAAATAAATGCTTTTATAAATAAGTATGTTAAAGAAATAAGAAATAACAATGCGGCCTTTTTTGCTGGAGCAGGCTTTTCAAAAGAATCTGGTTACGTTGATTGGAAAACATTGTTAGAATCTATTGCTTCAGAATTAGGGCTTGAGGTTGAAAAAGAGCATGATTTAGTTGCATTGGCACAATATTGCTATAATAAACATCAAAATCGAGGGATAATTAATGATGTTATTTTTGAAGAATTTTCAAAGCAAAAAGAACCAACTCAAAATCATAGAATTCTTGCAAGATTGCCAATTGGTGTGATTTGGACAACGAATTATGACGATTTGATTGAAAAGGCATTTGATAATGTGCAAAAAATAGTGGATGTAAAAAGTAGAAATGAACATTTGTCAAATACATTAGCGAATAGAGAATGCATTTTATATAAAATGCATGGTGATAAAAATAACCCTAATGATGCAATATTGATCAAAGATGATTATGAAAGATATTATAAAGCACATAAACAATTTTTGTCTGCTTTAACAGGTGATTTAATATCTAAAACTTTTTTGTTTGTAGGGTTTAGTTTTCAAGATCCCAACTTGGATTATATTTTGAGTCGTATAAGAGTTGATTATGAGGAAAATCCAAGACAACATTATGCTATTATGAAATCAATTGATAGAAAAGATTATGAATCAGATGCAGATTATGATTATGCAAAAAGAAGAAATGACCTTTTTCTAGAAGATTTAAAGAGATATAGAATAAGTGCTCTTGTGATAGATGATTTTTCAGAAATTACAGAAATACTTCAGGAAATAGAGAGAAGATTAAATCAAAACAATATTTTTATCTCTGGGAGTGCAGAAGAGTATGGTGTATTTACGAAGGAAGAAGCCGAAAATTTGATTAAATTATTAAGTGCGAGATTAATTCAAGATGAATTTAATATAATATCTGGATTTGGGGTTGGCGTAGGAAGCGCTGTTATTACAGGAGCACTTGAAGAAATATATATGCATAATACCAGAATAAATAATCAAAGGTTATTGCTAAGACCATTTCCACAAGGTAAAGAGGCAAGAGTGTTATGGCAACGGTATAGAGAAGATATGATTTCACGCGCAGGAATTTCTATTTATATATTCGGCAATAAAAAACAAGATGATAATATAGTAGAGGCAAATGGCGTAAAAACGGAATTTGATATAGCAATTGATACTAAACATATTGTAATTCCAGTTGGATGTACAGGTTATATGGCTCAAAAATTGTGGGAGCAGATCAATTTGAATATTGAAGAATATTATGGTAAAGTAAATGATGAGGTAAGAAAGACATTTCAGAGTCTTAATACAAAAATGTCAAATGGTGAAATTGTATCAAATATAGTTAAATTAATAAAGCTTCTAAGGAGGTAGTAGAATTATGGCAAAGAGACAGGTGTTTTTTAGTTTTGAGTACAATAAGGATGCTTGGAGAGCAAGTCAGGTTAGAAATATGGGAAAAGTAGATAATTCCTCCACTTTTTCTGATAATGACTGGGAAGAAGTAAAAGAAAAGACAGATGCAAAGATTAGAGAGTGGATTGATAATCAGATGGCAAAGCGTTCTTGTTTGGTGGTGTTAATTGGGGCAACTACATCGGGAAGAAAGTGGATAAATTATGAAATTGAAAAGGCATATGAGCTAAATAAGGGGATTGTAGGTATATACATACATGGATTGAAGGATAAGAATGGAAATCAAACAACAAAGGGGAGCAATCCGTTTTATAATATTTTGATAGGAAAAAATAAAGAACGTTTATCAAAATATGTTGAATGTTATGAATCACCTCATTTAACAAGTACATATGTGTACGATGACATTAAAAATAATATAGAACAACTAATAGAAGATGCTATTAGTAATGCTGGAACATATTAATATTGAAATAGTAATGATTGCAAAATGCTTGCAAAAAGTCCAAAAACGACAAAGAATATGTAGAATTTTAAGAATAATTGTACCAAATATAGATGTTTGCAATTTGGTTAGACACAATATATAGTTGCAGAAATCGAGTTTGAATAACGGATTAAAATGCCGAAAGCCTGTATTTATGCGGGTTTCCGGCATTTGTTTTATCAAGTGGCTCTAGTTTGGCTCTATTTGTGGGCGGGATAAGGGTTGCGAAAGCACTGATGGAGAAATAAAGGCATAATGGTAAGGAAAAAGTAATATATGCATCTTGGAAGTACAGGAATACTGAAAATTATAAGTTCAGCTGGAACAAAAAGTATGTTATGTACTGGAGAATTCCGGGGATCTGTGGGGAGTAATTGCGGGAAAAAAGGGAAAAGCGTATAATGCAAGAAAATAATGTTTTCACAGTGTAAAATAGAGGAGAGAACTATCATGCAGAAAATACTGATTGTAGAAGATGATACAAATATCAATAATCTGCTTCAGGAAGCATTATCCAAAGCAGGCTATTCCTGTGAGCAGGCGTTTTCCGGAACTGAGGCAAAGCTGCTTTTGAATATGCAGGAGCATAGCTATGCACTGGTGTTGCTGGATTTGATGTTGCCGGGAATTACAGGAGAAGCAGTTCTGGAGGAAATACGGAAAAAGGGAAATCTTCCGGTTATTGTTTTGACTGCGAAAGATAGCTTGGATGAAAAGGTAAAGGTTTTAACTAGTGGGGCTGATGATTATATAACGAAACCTTTTGAAATCAGAGAGGTACTGGCAAGAATTCAGGTACAGCTTCGTCATACAGAAGAAAAGGAAATAAAAGAATCTAACTTTTCGTTCAGAGAGATGGTATTGAACAAAGCTACTTTTCAGGTCAGCATTGGTGGAAAAATACTTCCTAAGATAACAAGACAGGAGTTTGCGATTTTAGAATTACTGCTCAGAAATCCGAAGCAGGTTTTCAGTAAAGAGGACATTTTTGAATATGCGTGGGACGAACCATATATGGGTGAAACAAAAACTCTGGATGTACATATAAGCAATATTCGTAAAAAGATAAAAACAGTTACATCTGAGGAATATATTGAAACAGTCTGGGGAATCGGTTATCGTCTTCATCTATAATCTTTACTCTTTTTTTACTATTTATTTGCGTTTGATTAGGATTATTCCTTTATGATAAATGCAGATAAGAAAAAGGAGATGAAAAACTTGAGCGAAATGTTATTGGAAACAAGAAATTTGACTAAGCAATATGGACACCATAAAGCTGTGGACAGTGTCAATATGCATATTAAAAAAGGTGCTATTTATGGTTTTATCGGTCGGAATGGAGCTGGGAAGACAACTTGTCTGAAGATGATCAGTGGACTTTCCAAGCCAACTTGTGGAGAAATCGAGATGTTCGGATACAAGGGAAAGGATTTGCAAAAAGTTCGATCACGGATAGGATGTCTGATTGAGGCACCGGGACTTTATGGAAATATGACTGCATATGAAAATCTGAATATCAAATGCAAGCTGTTTGGAATAAAGAAAAAAAGTTATACTGAAGAAATATTGAGAATTATCGGTCTGGAGGATGTGGGAAATAAAAAAACAAAACATTTTTCACTTGGAATGAAACAGCGTTTGGGAATTGGTCTTGCTTTGGTTGGAGAACCAGATTTATTAGTTCTTGATGAGCCAATCAATGGATTGGATCCACAGGGTATTGCAGAGATCCGGGATACGATTCAGAGACTTCAGAAAGAGAAGAATATGACAATATGCATTTCCAGTCATATTCTTGAGGAATTATCGAAGATTGCTACTGATTATGGAATTATTCATAATGGAAGTTTATTACAGGAAATTACAAGAGAAGAATTAATAAGAAGATGCAGTGAACGGATAGAGTTGACATTGGATCATCCGAAACAGGCGATTCCGGTGATGGATTCTATGGGATTTACCAACTATCAGGTAACAGATAAGGAGCATATTCATATTTTTGAACGATTGAATGAAAGTGCAGCGTTGAATATGGAACTTGCAAAGTCAGGAATTCCGGTAAAAGGGATTTCCATAACCAGTGAAGAACTGGAAACTTATTTTCTGAATCTGACGGGAGGTGCGGATCATGCTTAATATAATAAAAATGGATTTATACCGGATGCTTAAAACCAAAAGTATGTATGTAATCTGGATCGTACTGGCAGCAATATTATTGATTACAACATCTTTATGCAAGACAGATTATGAGCTTTTGACTGAAAAGGATGCCATGAAACAGGAGCAGGTTACTGAACCTACTGTGGATAATATTAATGTGGGAATGATGGTAACGCTGCCTACGGAGCCGGGAGAAAAGGTGACGGTATATGATATCTTTTTTGCCAATTCCCAAGGAAAATTGTATGCACTGCTTTTGGTGATTTTTACTGTTCTGTTTTCAACAGCGGATATCAGTAGCGGATATATTAAGAATATAGGAGGTCAGGTTAGAAATAGAGGAACCCTGATTTTTTCCAGGGCAATTGCCTTGGCTGTCTTTACGGTACTGACAATGGCAGGTGCATTCTTATTTCAGGCAGCGGTGAATGGTATTTTTTTCGGGGAATTGGAATGGGGAAATACAAAGGCAATTTTATCTTATTTTGTGACTGAACTGGCTCTTCATTATGCACTTGTGCTGATTTGTATGGCGATTGCAATTATTTTGAAAAATAATGTAATCAGCATGGTCATTGCTGTCTGTCTTAGCATGAATGTAATGACCATTGTGTATGGGGTGATCAATAGTGCTATTCAAAAAATAGGAATTCAGAATTTCCAGATTTATAAGTATACAATAACAGGAAAATTATCACTGCTTCCTATGAATCCGAGTGGAAATGAGTGTTTGGCGGCATTTTGTGTGGCAATAGTGTTCATCGTTATGATGATATCAGTAAGCAGCGTTGTTTTTCAAAAGAGGGATATTTAACGGATGTATATCGTAATTGGGATATTAGCAGGAATTATTATCTTACAATTTATTATTATGTGGAAATACCAGCGGCAGGTGAAAGACATCTGCCGCCAATTGGCGTTTATGATGAAACATGACAGTAACATGTTGATTAACCATGAATTTGATGTGGGTGGAATAGGAAAGCTTTCTGACAAGTTGAATGAGCTTCTGGAACTGCGAAGAAAAGAGAAGCAGCATTATCAGGAGAAAGAAGCTCTGATTGCGGACACATATACAAATCTTTCTCATGATATCCGCACACCACTGACATCTTTGGACGGATATTTCCAGCTAATGGAAGAATGCGAAAATATAGAGGATCAGAAACGTTATTTAAGCATTATCCACGAAAGAATTCATAGTCTGAATGAAATGTTGGAAGAACTTTTTATGTTTACAAAGTTAAAAAACGAATCTTACAGTTTGGAATTGACATTGTGCTGTATGAACCGGATTTTGAAAGAAACAGTTTTTTCATACTATGATGAATGGGTAAGAATGGAAATTCAGCCGGATATTCAGATTACGGAAGAACAGTTGTATATACATGGAAACAGGCAGGGACTCCGCCGTGTTATCCAGAATGTGATAAAAAATGGGCTGGATCATGGAGAAAAGAAGATTAGCATTGTGTTGGAACGTGATCAAAATCAGGCGGTGCTTAGAATCAGCAATCAGGTTACACATCCAGAACAGATTAATATAGATCAGGTATTTGAGCGATTTTATAAAGCAGATGTTGCCAGAAGTAAAACATCTACTGGATTGGGACTATCTATTGCAAAGGAGTTGGTTAGTCGGATGGCTGGAGAGATTGAAGCAAAAATAGAAAAAAAAGAGTTTATTGTTGAAATGAACTTTCCGATTGTAACCGATGCTAAATAGTATTTTGCGACGTAGAGGGATAATCAATAATTTTTATTTATCTTTGCAGAAGCATTAGCTCTTATTTTAGGATACTATCTAAGGAAAGTACCCATGACAGGGCGTTAAGCGCCCGGGGGACGCTTGTTTAGCGCCGACCGAAACAGAGTGTAGAGGTGGCGCCGATGACGACTTATGAGATCATTTCGATTTTCATTGGGATATTAGCATTGCTGATGTCCTTTGGTAGCTTGATTATAGCGTTGCTTGCCTTTCTCGATAAGAGAAACAAGCGAAAATAAAAATGCCTATCCTGTTTGCCAACAGGATAGGCGGTGTCCTTAAGGGCATTCATTAACCTAAACTCGGAGCATCCACCTTTGGAGTGGGTGCTTTCTGTTTAATTAGATGTTATCGTCTTATGTTTGATAATTCAAGAGGTTTCACTAATTTGAATAATTTTTTACAGTAAGGTGGTCAGTGTCTTTTTTGACAACCATATTGTCATCAAGCAGGTGTTGCTTGATTTCTTCGATATTTTCATTGATATGCTGCAAACTGTCAGCATACTCTTCTTCTGAATATTCATCTTTAGCATTTAGCATATTTTCACGGATTTCCAAAGCTTTCATATAGGTACAGAGTTTTTTATTGATGAGGTTGTTCTTAAAGGACAGCTTAACAGTAGCAGGTTTGAAATTGCCCTCATCGTCCTTATCTGCCTCAAATTTCATATCAATCTGGCAGATACAGTAAAGCCGAGGCTTGAAATTGCCGGGGCGGATTGTGAAAAGATACTGGTTATTGATGAAAGAAATAAATCCCTGTCTATGGCAGATGAAAGACTGGAAGAGGCGCTTGCTAAGACTGGGGCAAAAGTATTGATATTAGACCCGATACAGGCATATCTCGGTGGTGGAATGGATATGAACCGGGTAAATGAAGCAAGAGATATGACAAAGAAGCTGGGAGCATTAGCAGAGAAATACCAGTGTGCAATTCTTCTTATTGGTCATATGAACAAGGCATCTGGTAATAAAGCTGCATACAGGGGCATGGGTTCCATTGACTTCTTTGCTGTGGCGAGGAGTGTGCTTCTGGTCGGCAGAATAGAGGGAGAATCTGATACAAGAGCAGTTGTTCAGATAAAGAATAATCTTGCGGCATTTGGACATCCGAAGGTATTTATGCTGTCAGAAACGGGCTTTCGTTGGTTGGGAGATTATGAGATTACAGCAGATGAAGTGCTTGGCGGTATTGCACCAAAAGCAAATAAGCTGGAACAGGCAAAGCAAATGCTTCGTGAATTGGCAGAAACAACTAATATGGTGCAGAGTAATGAAGTTTTTGAAATGGCTGATAAACCGGGCATTTCAAAGAGAACATTGGAAAATGCAAAGAAAGAATTGGGCATCCAGGCAAAGAAAATCAATAACTCGTGGTATTGGGAATTGGAAGCAGTAAAACAGAGATAGGACAAGAACGCAACATTGCAGGCTATATAGAAATTGCGGAGATAAACTTTGCAAGGTTGCAAAGCATATAGACTTTGCAGTGTTGCGTTACTTTCGACGAAAGTAACAAAGCCTGCGCCGTATTCGGCGCTAATATGACAGATAAAAGAAAGGGGAAGATTGCCTATGGAAAGAACGATAAGTACAATGATCGGAAAAGGTTCTGTGAACCATAATACCAGAGCATTTACAGCTAAGAATGTAGATAAAAACAGAAGTGCTGATAATGTGGAATTTTGCCAGGAAGATATTAAGCGGGTTTATCATAAATTGTTTGATGAAGCCCGGGAACGATATAGTGAAAAACAGAAACGGAAAGATCGCATGATTGATAATTACTATGAAAAAATCAGGAGGGGTAAGCAGGAAAAGTTATTTCATGAAGTGATATTTCAGATTGGAAATAAAGATGATATGAATGCCAAAAATGAAGATGGATTGTTGGCAAAAAGGATTTTAACGGAATTTATGGATGAGTTCCAAGCTAGAAATCCGAACTTGTATGTATTCTCGGCACATTTGCATATGGATGAAGAAACACCGCATCTGCACATTGATTTTGTACCCTATATTACAGGAAGTAAGCGAGGACTTGATACAAGGGTATCATTAAAATCTGCACTAGCGGCAGAAGGCTTCACCGGTGGAACTAGAGGTGCTACAGGGTGGAATCAATGGATTGCAGCAGAGAAGCAGGCGTTGGCTATGGTAATGGAGAGATATGGTGTCAAATGGCTTCAAAAAGGTACACATGAAAAGCATTGGTCGGTGTTGGACTTTGAAAAGCAGGAGAGAGCTAAAGAAGTAGCAGAATTAGACAGTCAAAAGCAGGAAAAGACCACAGAGGTTGCTAAATTGAATCAGACAGTAGCCTCTATGAAACAGGAACTAATGAACACTACAATTAAGCAGGTAAGGGCTGAGGAGGCTGTTGAAAAAGCAAGAGAGAAAGGTATTACTGTTCAGAGAGATAATGAAACATTAAGTGCAAGCAATCAACAATTGCGAGTGGAGAATACAAGCCTTGAAATAAAAAAGGTGGAATTACGAACGGATAATCGACACTTGGAACAGCAACAATGGCAATTGCGGACAGATAATAGCGAGTTGGAGATAAAACAGAGTGTTTCACAGTCCGAGAACCAACGATTGGAACAAGAACAGAATAAATTGCAAGAGGATAATGAAAAGCTGGAGCAGAAGCAAACTTCGTTACAATCGGATAATCAGGCATTAAAACAAATGCAGGATAAGCTACAGAAAGATAATGCCCAGCTTGAAATACAACAGGAGAAATTGAGAAGTAGAATTGATCAGATGGTGCAATCAGAGAAGCTGTTGCAACGTGATGTTCGAAAATATGATGAAGAACCTGAATGGCAACTTCCAGAGTCGGGAGCGTTTGCGAGTGCAAAGTCATTTCGGGATAAAGTAGCTTTGCCTCTTGTGAACAAATTGAAGGAACTGGTAAAAAGCTTGACAATCCAATGTGTTAGATTAAAAGAGGAAGTCCTTCAACTGCAAGATAAAGTTAAGCACCTCACAAGTGATGTAGAATTTTACAAAGGAAAAATTAGAGATATGTCTGTTAAAACAGAATTATTGCAGGAAAAAGCTGACGATCTGGAGCGTGTGAAACGATATGCCAGTGCGGAGCAAATTGATACTATTATCGGTAAGGTAAAGGAGAAGGAACTCATGGAGCATCAGGCAAGACAGAATCACATGTCTTATTGAGCGAGATAAACGAAAGGATGGATTGATATGATGGATGTGAATAGATTGGATAATATCGTGGAATGTTCCTATAACATGGATAATGGTTATGTTGAGGTGTGGTATGTTGATGGGAATATGCTTCGAATAAAATGTGAGGAGGTTGAGGCTGCTCTGCGGACGACAGAGCAGTCGCTGGCGAAGCTGCACAAATTGTTGGATAATAAGCCGATAGAGTATGTGGCAATGGCTTTATCCGGGGGAATGCAGGCATATTGTGATATTGAGGATGAAATGGTTAAGGGAATGTTTGGGACGATTGTGCAGGGGTATTTGAAGAAGGGGTATAACCGGGCTACGGCGTAGATGATGGCGAGGGAATTCTTTCGGTACGAGAGATAGGAATTATAATTAAGTCAGATATTTGTATTAATATGTTATTTATAGTATAATATACAGAAAAAAGGGGGATTGAGTTATATGAAGATTGATTTATCGTCAGTTAATATTTTTGAGGACAATGAGCTGGAATTAGATAAAAAGATTACTTTTATTTTCGGAAAAAATGGAACGGGAAAATCGACAATTGCAGAAGAAATCAAGAAATTAAATTCAGATTATGATGTTTCGGTTTTTCAGGGATTTAATAATATTATTGATGAAAATCATCGGTTAAATGCTGTTGTGTTAGGTGAAGAAAATTTGATTATAAATACCCAGATTGAACAAAAGAAAAAAGAAATTGAGCTAAAGCAGGACGAAATTGATAAGATAAGTAAAACTTTATCTGAACCGGAAGTGGAGGAAGATTCAAATTTTTGGACTAGAAAACGAAATGCACAAGAAGCATATAGAGTAGCGAAGAAAAAACTGGATGATTTTTATACACAATCAGCATCAACTATTAAAAATAAGAACAATCCACAAATTGCAAAAACATCTTATAATAAGAGAAATTTTCAAGATGATTTACAGTCCGCAGTATTACTTCAGGATGATGAAAAGAAAGAGTTAATAGAAACTATAAAATCTGAGGTTAAAACTGCTCCGAATATCCTTTTTCCATGTGAAGATATGACACAACTTTTGAATGAAATAAATAGTATTTTACAAAAAACAGTAACGGAAAGAGTAAAAGTTAAAAGGATAGACAATAATCCGGAAAAAAGAGAATTTGCAAAAAGAGGACTAAAACTGCATAAAAAGGGGGAGGTGTGCGCTTTCTGCGGAAATGAAATAAAAGATGATGTTTTCGATGAATTAGAAAGTTATTTTTCGGCAGATGAGGTAAAAGAGTTTCAAATGCAAATTGCTGAAAAGATAGAAAGTATAGATTTAATAATGAAAAACGTTTCTGGCATTCAGGTATCAATTGCGGATTTCTATCCAGCCTATATAAAAGAAGCAACGACAATAAAAGAAGAAATAGAGATTATAAAAAAATCTTATATGGTATTTCTCACTAAAATGAAAAAAGCACTTGATGATAAACAAAAATATCTCTTCGAGTCTAGGAATGAAGTAGAAGATGAGGTGCCAAAAAGTTTTTCTGATGTTGAAAAAAAGTATAGGGATATTCAAAAAGGTAACAATGAAAACGATATAGAAGCAAAAAAACAGGAGTCAATAAGAAAGATACGTTGTCATTATGTAAGGCAGCTAATAGATGAATTTGATTATTTTTCTAAGAAAGCTGAAGCGTATACTTTGCTAATCGAAATGAATCAAAGGGAAAAAGAGTTTGATGATGAAAAAAGTAAAATTGATGGTCATGGCGGTCTGAAAGACAGTATAACTAATATTTTGGCAGAAATAACAGATTTGCAGAATCAAACTAAGAATGAATCTATATTGGCTGATAATATAAACAAGAAATTGTTACATATGGTATCTTTTAAATTGGAACATTTTGAAGATTCAGAGTCTAAGGGATTTTATAAAGTTAAAGACTGCAATACTAATGCGATTAGAGATATAACAGAATTGTCTACAGGTGAAAAAAATGTAATTGCATTTTTATATTTTCTCGAAAAATTAGATGAGGTTAAAGAGACTCCTGTTAATAAGCCTAGAATAATAGTTTTTGATGATCCAATGAATTCTAATGATGATGGAATGCAATATTTAATAATAGAGGAATTACAGACACTGATGAAGAAATTATTAGAAACAGATCATTTTATTTTGCTGACACATAATAAGCATTTCTACATTAATGTTAGATATAATCATAAGTACAATAAGGATAAATTTATTAGATTTCATTCAAATGGCACAAAAACACAAATAATTACTTTAGTGAAAGATGAGGATGATTTTAAAACGAGCTATGAATCATTATGGATTGAACTTAAACTTTTGTATGAATATGACGTAACGTCGGCAGATATGTTACTAAATCCTATAAGAAGAATTATTGAAACATTTACAAAGTTTAATGCACTTGACAAAACAAATTTCTGTAATGAGGTATCTGGAGCAAAAAAATTGTTTGATGTAAATTCTCATTCTATTGACGATATAGAAGCAGAACTAAACGGCAAAACCAAGCAGGAAGTTATACAGATGTTTTATGATTGTTTTGCAAAAAATGATTATGGAAATCACTTTTTGAAATATTGGAAGAATGTTAGTATTGATGAAACAGGCAAATTAGTAATAGAAAACTGAAAAATATTATTGATTTCTTAGTAAATATGGCTCCATTTTGGCTCTAAAAATTTGGGACGAGGTACATAAAAATGCAAAATACGATGAATACGAAGAATAAAACACACAAATGTGTACCGTGGAACAACCAGATTAATCTCTCCGCCCAAGAGTTTGAGTAGTAAACAGAGCTTCATAAATGGCGTAAACAAGCCATTTATGGGGCTTTTTCTTTTGCTGTGATACCTATATGATACCTGTTTTGATAGTACCACAGATATTAATGAGTACTAAACAGAAGTATCATAGGTATTCTCTATTATCACATTTCTTTTTATTTTCAAAAATTATCCCAATTATATGAAGCACCGAAAACTGGTGCAAATTAGTGAAAATACACCAGTGGTGTCACTTCCGTAATTTGTGGGTTGGTTATAGAATTTATCTCACAGAAAGTTTTTACCGCACAATGCCCAGTATTGCCACAATGTTACCAGATGACTCCGACAGTATTTGTAGAGACATCTCTGTTGGTTCATGTATGGATTAATTGTACTTAAAGATAAAAAAGTACGTCAGAGAATATGTTTTGACGAAAAAAGTCCATGGGAGAATATTTTACAAATTAGTGATTTGATTTAGCATTATAACTGCAAACGATATCATATCTGGTTACTTAAAAATATAAAAAATCTGCTTTGAGGTGGAAAAACTCTGCTGATAAGGGATAAAGAATAGAGAGTGATGTTGATAGAATTAAGATGTGATAGAGCAATACATATCGATAATTGCCAGGGAGAGGAGCTGAATGCATCATGAAGAAGTTATATACACAACAAAAGAGGTTGCTGAGATGCTTGATGTATCGGTATCTCATGCATACAAAGTAATAAGAGAAGCTAACAGGAAATTATCTCCTAATGGCTTTTATGTCAGAAACGGAAGAGTCAGACGTGAGTATCTTGATAGTAAAGTATATAACTTATGTGATAAGACAGCATAAGGGAAATGAGCAGTTATATGGCAAAAAACTCTGGAAGTTCACAATAGATGCTGAGAATGTTGACAGGAAAAACATAATGATATATAGTGAAAATATAAAAAGACAAAAAGTAATAAAAAATAAATGCATAATGTAGGTGCTGTCAAATGAAAAATGAAAGTAGTATTTTTACAACAAAAGAAGGGATGTTAGCGCATGTAGATTATGCAACAAAAAGATGTCAATCTATGCAGGAACACGCGAAGAATGTATCTTATTTTTCAAGCAGTATTTGTGAGCTCCCTGAATTGAGAAGCATTGTAGAATTGGCAGGAATTCTTCATGATGCAGGAAAACTTGGGGTGGCAAATCAGAACGATTTTACGAATATTCTGGAGCAGGGAGATGAAGTTCACAGACATGGCTTGGACCATTCTACTGCTGGTGGAAGAATTGCATTGGAATTGATAAGTGAATGGCCAGTTTCTGAATTTATAAGTACGATGATATATTTTCATCATGGAATGGAAGACTGCATTAATTTTGAAAATGGGCAGAGTTTGCAGGAACGCAGATTCAAAAAAGAAATTGAATATGAGCATATTAAGGATGAGTTTTTCAAGATTTATGATAGAGAGATGTTGGAGAAGCTTGGAGATAAGACAATTCAATCATACAAAAATCTTTTTGACAAGGTAGATGAATTTGTTAAAGTAAATACTTCTAATGGAAAAAGTTGCGGTGACAGATATTTTTATCTGGGGATGTATCTGAGAATGGCATTGTCATTGCTGATTGATGGGGATTGGACAGATACGGCATGTTTTTTTCAGGACGTTTCATTATCAAAAAGGATTCCGCAAGAAGAGACTCAGAAAATATGGCAAAAATGTATACATAATTATGAAGTGTATGTAGAAAATGAAATTCAAAATAATTTAGGCAATGGAAATAAGTTGAATGTTTTTCGACAAGAGATATCTGATTTATGCCGACAAGCAGCAGAAAGAGATCAGAAACTATATCGGTTGACTGTGCCCACTGGGGCAGGAAAAACACTGAGTAGTCTTCGGTTTGCACTTTATCATGCTAGGAAAGAGAAAAAGCAGCGTATTATCTATATAGCACCATTTAATTCTATTTTGGAACAGAATGCGGAGGAAATCCGAATGGCAACGGGGCTACCTTCGGTTGTGTTGGAACATCATTGCAATGTGGTATGTGAAGAGGGGGAAGAGGAACGATATCGCAATCTTACAGAAACTTGGGATGCACCGATTATTGTAACAACAGCAGTACAGATTTTAAATACATTGTTTTCTGACCAAAAGAGTTGTATTCGGAGAATGCATAATTTGTGCAACAGCATTATTATATTTGATGAAGTACAGGCATTTCCAGTAAAATGTACAGAAATATTTAATCTGGCGGTGAATTTTCTTTCGCAGTTTTGTAATACGACGGTTGTGTTGTGTTCTGCTACACAGCCTACGTTGGCTCCTATTGAGGAAAATAATATTTGTGAATGCCTGGAAATGTCAGGGAAAAATGAAAAGTATGCAGAAGCTTTTAAACGGGTTGAAATTATTGATGAAACAGAGATTTGTCCAGGCGGTATGGAAGTAGAAGATTTGAGAGATTTTGTGTTGAGAAAGACAGGAGAATATCAAAGCACTTTAGTGATTGTAAATACTACGAAGTGTGCGTTTGAATTGTTTGAGAAATTGGAAGATTGTAACATGGACGAATACGAGATCTTTCATTTGAGTAATAATATGTGCCCACAACACAAGCTTGACACATTGAAAGAAATAAAGTTGGCATTAAAAGAAAAGTCTAAAAAGATTATTTGTGTCAGTACACAGGTGGTAGAAGCTGGTGTGAACTTTTCTTTTGGGTGTGTGGTAAGATCCAAGGCTGGTCTGGATAATGTAATTCAGGCAGCAGGAAGATGTAATCGACATAAAGAATTGGGAAGAATGGGAGCAGTTTTCATTGTTCAGATGTCTCGTGAAGCTGAACATCTTGAACATTTGCGGGAAATTAGAAATGCTCAGGAGGCACTGCAGAAAGTGCTGTACGCTTTTAAGCAGAATAGAGAAAAATTTAATAGCACCTTGGATTCAGAAGCTGCAATAAAATTTTATTATTCAGTATATTATTCACAGTTAAGAAAGGCAGAAACTAAATTTCCCGTGGAAGTGTATGGCGCGACGGCGACGCTTACAGATTTGCTTGGAAAAAATCAAATGGGACAGAATCAATATCGGCGTAAACATGGAAAAATTTTTCGTACAAAACTTGCACAGGCTTTTAGGACTGCTGGACATGAGTTTGAGGTAATTTCTAATACATGTAAAGTAAGCGTTGTAGTTCCGTACGAGGAAAAAACAGAACAACTGAGAGAAGACTTATTACATGCGAAAATAGAAACGGAGAAGAAAAAAATACTGAGAAAATTACAAAGATATACAGTCGGTATTTCAGAAAACAGAAAACGCAATCTTGGAAATGCTATATATGAAAATGATGAAGGAATTCTGGTATTAAGTGATGGATACTATGATAAAAAGGTGGGTGTTGTGGATGAGCCAAAGATGGATTTTTGCAGCATATAAAGGGGGTGATAATCATGAAAAAATATAGAAATACAATAGAATTTGAAGTATATGGTCCATACGCACTTTTTTCTGATCCAGTTATGCGTGTTGGTGGGGAAAAGACAAGCTATCATATTCCAACGTATGAGGCGTTGCGTGGAATAGTGGAAAGCATTTACTGGAAGCCAACAATCATGTGGATCATAGATGCAGTGAGAGTAATGAATCCTATTCAGACGGAAACGAAGGGGATTCGTCCTATTGCTTATAATGGGGGTAATGAACTTGCCTATTATACATATTTGAAAGATGTACGTTATCAGGTAAGGGCACATTTTGAAATAAATTATAATCATTCTGAACTCGAAGAAGATAGAAATGAATATAAACATCACAACATTGCTAAGCGAATGGTAAATCGTGGTGGACGTAGAGATATTTTCCTTGGAACAAGAGAGTGTCAGGCCTTTGAGGAGCCGTGTGTGTTTGGCGAAGGCGAAAGTTTTTATGATACAATGCCCGGCGAAGTGGACTACGGTTTTATGTATCATGGTATTACATATCCCGAAGAGGCTGTGTTAGAAGAAGATAAAGGAAAAATGACTGTACGTTTCTGGAGACCAGTTATGAAAAGGGGGGGGATTATAGAATTTATAAGACCGGAAGAATGTACACAGAAAAGACAAATACGAGAAATGGAAGGCAAGACTTTTGGAAAAGATAATTCTTCAGGGCTGCAAGAGTTTACTGATGAGGAGGTGGGAGATTGAGCTGGGTGAACGAACTCATTGATTTGTATGAAATAAATAGAGATAAGATAGGTGTAATTGAGTACCGTGGAGAAAATCCATATGTGTTATTGCCGCCATTTCATACTACTGTGACAGCACAAATAACAGTGACAATTGATCAGGATGGAAACTTTGTGACAGCACAGCAGGTAGATTCTAATGATAAATTTACGATTATACCCATTACAGAAAAATCGGGAAGTCGTACTGCGGGAAAGGAACCACATCCTTTGTGTGATAACTTGAAATATCTTGCAGGCGATTATGCAAAGTATTACGAAGAGGATGGAAGTTGCCATGAATTATATATTTCTCAGTTAAAAGAGTGGGCGGAGTCAGAATATTGTCATGAGAAGGTTAAGGCGATTTATTCATATTTAAAAAAAGGTACACTTATTTTTGATTTGGTTGCACATAGAATATTAAAACTTAATGAACAAAATCAGCTCGATGAACAAGAAAACATTCAGGGCATACCACAAGCAAAGGCATTTGTGCGTTTTATAGTACGTTCATCAAATGCAGATTTTTCTGAACTGAAACCAGATGAATGTTGGAAAGATAAGACACTTCAAGATTGTTATATAAATTATGTACGCTCGCAGGAAAAAGAAAAAGAGCTGTGCTATTTAACTGGAAATATTGAAGCTGTTTCCTACCTTCATTCAAAAAAAATTCGAAATGAAGGAGATGGAGCAAAGCTAATTTCTGCAAATGATAGTCAGAATTTTACTTATCGTGGGCGTTTTGCAAGCAAGGAAGAGGCTTTTGCTATAGGACATGAAAGCTCTCAGAAAGTACATAATGCATTGAAGTGGATTATTCGAAAACAAGGAAAAACTTTCGATACACTGGTAATTGTTACATGGGAATCGAATTTGTTGAGTATGCCAGGATGGTATGAAGATACTGAGGCAATTACTTCAAAATATGATTGGGGGGATGAAGAAGAAATAGTGTCTGATGGAAATGGAATTACTGCTGAAAATTTCTACAGGGCACTTCAAGGATATGAAAAAGGGGTGGAAAATACATCCTCAATGATTTTGCTTGGGTTTGACGCAGCTACATCTGGCAGATTAGCAATGGTTGAGGAGATGACGCTGACTTCTGCAAGATATCTGGAGAATGTAAGAAAATGGCATGAGGATTGTAGTTGGATACATGAGAAATGGAAAGACAAGAAAAGAATACAATTTTCAGGAATGGTCGGCGTGAAGGATATAGCAGACATTTTGTTTGGTATAGAGAGTAAAGGCGGGCTCACCATTGCAGACACAAACGGAAAGAAGTTATATGCAGAGGTTGCAAAAAGGATACTTCCTTGTATCTGGAATGGAAGCAGAATACCCTATGACTATGTGAACCGGGCGGTGTTAAAAGCTTCTACACCGTTGGCATACAAAGAACAAAAAAACTGGGAACGGGTTTTGACGTTGGCTTGTTCTTTGGTAAAAAAGAATAGAAATGAAAGATATGGGGAGGAATGGAACGTGGCATTAGATAAGAAACAAAAAGATCGGAATTATTTGTATGGAAGATTACTTGCAGTGGCAGACAGGATTGAATATCGTACATATGATGACAAAGATAAGGCAAGAGTTACGAATGCAAAAAGGTATATGAGCACTTTTTCACAGCGACCTTTTGAAACATGGAAGGTAATTGAAGAAAGTATACAGCCGTATATGAATAAATTGCAAATTGCAGAAAGACGTTTTTACGAAAATGTCTTGAATGATATTTACGAATTGTTTGACGCGGATAGTTTTCAGGACAACAAAAAACTGGATGGATTGTACCTTCTTGGTTTTCATAGCCAGGCATACGATTTAAAAGCTAAAAAAGAAGATTTTAAGGATAAAGAAGAGGAGGAATAGACAATGAGTGAATTAAAAGGAAAGATTGATTTTACTATATTTATAAGTGCTGATAATGCAAATCCAAATGGAGATCCGCTGAATGGGAATCGTCCAAGGATTAATATGGATGGGTATGGTGAGATATCAGACGGGTGTATCAAAAGAAAGATAAGAAATCGTCTTCAAGATATGGGAGCTAAAATTTTTGTGCAGTCAGATGATAGAATGGACGATTCTTATACCAGTTTGAAGGATCGTGCAGACGGATGTGCAGAGTTGAAAGCTCAGATGGATAACAAGAAAAAAGCAGACCGTGATGAATGTGCAAGGATTGCTTGCAAAAACTGGCTAGATGTTAGAGCTTTTGGGCAGGTTTTTGCGTTTAAAGGAACTTCTGTATCATTTGGTGTAAGAGGTCCGGTGTCTATTCATCAGGTGACTAGTCTTTCCCCAATAGATATTATTAGTATGCAGATTACAAAGAGTGTAAACAGTGAGTCGGGAAAGGAAAGTAAGGCTTCGGATACTATGGGAACCAAACATAGAGTAGGTTTCGCAGTATACAAAGTGATGGGAAGTGTAAATGTTCAGCTTGCCGAAAAAACAGGATTCAGTCAGGAAGATGCGGAGTTATTGAAAGAAGCGTTGAAAACCTTATTTGAAAATGATGCTTCATCTGCAAGACCGGAGGGAAGTATGGAGGTCTGCAAAATGTATTGGTGGCAGCATTATGAAAAAACTCCTGCTGTTTCCAGCGGGAAAATCCAAAGAGGTTTTGATATTAAGTGTAAAACTGAACATCCGAAAGAATTTACCGATTATGAAATTTCATGGCATGTAGATGGTTGCAAAGAGCCGGAGGAATTTGACTTTGTATAAAGAAGAGGAATTTCTTCAATTATCAGGAATTCAACATTTTGAATTTTGCAGGAGGCAATGGGCACTGGCATATATAGAGCTACAATGGCAGGAAAATGTCAGAACTGTTGAGGGTAAAATACTTCATGAAAACGCACATGATGTAAGTATGAAAGAAAAAAGAGGAGATATTTTGATTGTACGTGCAATGCCGATTCACTCTCGGGAAATGGGAGTGAGTGGTGAGTGTGATGTAGTAGAATTTCATAAGACCAATGATGGGATTCATCTGGCAGGTAAAGAGGGATTATACAAGGCTATTCCCATAGAATACAAAAGAGGAAAACCCAAAACAGATGATTCGGACATTCTTCAGGTTGCAGCACAAGCAATGTGTTTGGAAGAAATGTTATGTTGTACCATACCATATGGATATATTTTTTATGGCGAGACGAAGCACCGCATGGAAGTAGAATTTACAGAGGAAGTGCGGAAAAAGGTTCGCAAGGTGTTTGCCGAGATGCATAAATATTATGAACAACGATATACTCCTAAGGTTAAAACAAGTAAAAAATGTAATGCCTGTTCATTGAGAGATATTTGTATTCCCGTTCTGAATAAGAAAAGGTCTGTTTCGGGATATATTGACAGAGTGATTGCGGGAGAGGAAAAAGAATGAAAAAACTTCTAAATACATTGTATGTGACGGCTGGAAACAGGTATTTGTCCCTGGATGGGGAAAATGTTGTTGTTCTGGAGAATCAGAAAGAAATTGGCAGAGTTCCATTGCATAATCTACAGGCAATCGTTACATTTGGATATACTGGAGCTAGTCCTGCACTTATGGGGGCATGTGCACAGCGGAATATAGACCTTTCATTCATGTCAGGAAATGGAAGATTTCTGGCAAGAGTTACAGGGGAGGTAAAGGGAAATGTTACGTTGAGAAAGCAACAATATCGAATTAGTGACAGTAAGGAAGAGAGCATACATATAGCAAGAAATTTTATTCTTGGAAAAGTGTATAATTCCAGATGGGTCTTGGAGAGAGCTTCAAGGGATTATGCCATGCGATTGGATATAGAAACCATAAAAAAGAAATCCCAGTTTCTTGCACAAAGTATAGGGAAAATAAGAGAATGCGAAAGTCCAGATGAACTGTTAGGTCTGGAAGGAGAAGCTGCTTCCGTATATTTTTCTGTGCTTGATGAATTGATATTGCAACAGAAAGAAGACTTTTATTTCCATGGAAGAAATAAGAGACCACCATTAGATAATGTTAATGCTATGTTGTCGTTTGGGTACTCTTTGCTTGCGGGAATGTGTGGTTCTGCTTTGGAAACAGTGGGCCTTGATCCATATGTTGGTTTTTTCCATACGGACAGACCAGGACGTATGTCATTAGCATTGGATTTGATGGAAGAATTTCGAAGCGTTATGGTAGACAGATTTGTACTGACGTTGATCAATAAAAAAATTATAAAAGAAAAACATTTTATAAGGAAAGAAAATGAAGCTGTTATTATGACTGATGAAGGAAGGAAGACATTTTTATCAGCATGGCAGTCAAAAAAGCAGGAAGTAATCAAACATCCATTTCTGGATGAAAAAATAGAATGGGGAATGGTTCCTCATGTGCAAAGTATGTTGCTGGAAAGATATTTAAGAGGAGATTTGGATGAGTATCCACCATTTTTCTGGAAATAGGAGAGATAAATGTTAGTTTTGATAACATATGATGTGAATACACAGACAGCAGCAGGAAGAAAACGTCTGCGTAAGGTTGCAAAGGAGTGTACCAATTACGGGCAGCGAGTACAGAATTCTGTATTTGAGTGCCAGATGGACTCAACTAAATGTAGACAAGTAAAGAATATTCTGGAGAATATCATAGATAAAGACGTGGACAGTTTGAGATTTTATTATTTAGGTGATAAATATAAAAAAAAGGTAGAGCATATTGGTGCAAAACCTGGATTTGATGTTACCGATACATTAATATTATAGTGCGAGAGGTGAGCACACAGAAAACCTCAGGTCATTCGCACCAGAAAATGAGTATGTTATATCGAAAAATATATCGGAAATCAGTTAGTGTGAATGAGAAATAAAAAGTGTTATGTGTAATAAGCACATAAAGTCAGTTTTAGATGAATGATATTTTGTCTAAAATTGCTGTCAGCCTCCTCGTGAGGCTGCGAGTTGAAATACCGTTTGACCTGTCCGACAAATACACGTTCCATGTCAGCCTCCTCGTGAGGCTGCGAGTTGAAATGGCATGAATGTTAAATGCTGTGCATTTGTCATACGTCAGCCTCCTCGTGAGGCTGCGAGTTGAAATAGCAGGTTAAACGAGGGCGGTATTGGTGCAAGTGTCAGCCTCCTCGTGAGGCTGCGAGTTGAAATAACGCAAAGAATAACAGCATTAAGGCAGAGGATTGTCAGCCTCCTCGTGAGGCTGCGAGTTGAAATAGTAAACGCTGACATCAACCATTCAATTAACAAGTCAGCCTCCTCGTGAGGCTGCGAGTTGAAATATAACCGGAACTTTCTTTAATCGAAAAAAGTCCAAGTCAGCCTCCTCGTGAGGCTGCGAGTTGAAATGTATTGATTTCACAACAAACCTCCTCTATAATTGTCAGCCTCCTCGTGAGGCTGCGAGTTGAAATGTAACGTGCGACCTTTTAAGAATAAGATAAGGTGTCAGCCTCCTCGTGAGGCTGCGAGTTGAAATATCATCCCATCTGACAGCATATGCCTTGTTATCGTCAGCCTCCTCGTGAGGCTGCGAGTTGAAATGCTTCTATTCTCAAGATCCCACTTGATCATATTAACGTCAGCCTCCTCGTGAGGCTGCGAGTTGAAATATCGAGAGAGAAGATGTAAAAATAATTGTTATAAAGGTCAGCCTCCTCGTGAGGCTGCGAGTTGAAATACTATTAAGGGGGGTGTATGGCAATGATTAAACGTCAGCCTCCTCGTGAGGCTGCGAGTTGAAATATGCCCTGTCATTACAGACATATATTATAAAAATAGGGTCAGCCTCCTCGTGAGGCTGCGAGTTGAAATGAACACCACGGGGAAATTAGCACAGCAGTCAAAGTCAGCCTCCTCGTGAGGCTGCGAGTTGAAATGATATAATGCACGCTTCAGCTGCTTCCGATCAGGAAGTCAGCCTCCTCGTGAGGCTGCGAGTTGAAATAAATACAAGAAATATAACGAGTGTCCCTATTATGGTCAGCCTCCTCGTGAGGCTGCGAGTTGAAATCTCATCGGTTAGTCTAGTCTAACTCATGTAGTATTGTCAGCCTCCTCGTGAGGCTGCGAGTTGAAATGACGCCTTACGATTTCAACAAATTAACATTGCTTGTCAGCCTCCTCGTGAGGCTGCGAGTTGAAATGTGCAGGCAATGACTGATATGATGGATTATGCCGTCAGCCTCCTCGTGAGGCTGCGAGTTGAAATTACCCGCTCACATTGTTTCCACGCGGTAGCCAGTGTCAGCCTCCTCGTGAGGCTGCGAGTTGAAATACGAGCCGCCATATGTAGCCGTAGGCTTTAGAGCTGTCAGCCTCCTCGTGAGGCTGCGAGTTGAAATTACCTTAAGGCGCAGCCAAGGCAGCCGCGCCCGGTCAGCCTCCTCGTGAGGCTGCGAGTTGAAATTTCTAAGGCTTGCGTAAGCCAAGGTCTGGCAGCCAGTCAGCCTCCTCGTGAGGCTGCGAGTTGAAATAACTATGAACCCATACCTTATAAGGACATAAAGGTCAGCCTCCTCGTGAGGCTGCGAGTTGAAATGACTCGAACTGCCCTACAGCAGTTATGAAGTTGTCGTCAGCCTCCTCGTGAGGCTGCGAGTTGAAATAATACCTTGGATGTTAATGTAGCAATACTTCTCCGTCAGCCTCCTCGTGAGGCTGCGAGTTGAAATGCCTATGACACCGGAGAAAAAGTAGAAGATCTGGTCAGCCTCCTCGTGAGGCTGCGAGTTGAAATGAAATCATGATGAATGAGTCAATCGCTCAGCCAGTCAGCCTCCTCGTGAGGCTGCGAGTTGAAATGCATCATCAAGAACGATCGCAAGTGATCCAACACCGTCAGCCTCCTCGTGAGGCTGCGAGTTGAAATACTTACGCCGGGAACGTCTGTGCAAGCATGTACGGTCAGCCTCCTCGTGAGGCTGCGAGTTGAAATTTCCATATTCTGTTAAATAGATAATCCTGTATATGTCAGCCTCCTCGTGAGGCTGCGAGTTGAAATAAAAGAACTGCTACAGTGCCGGAAAAATAAAGTGTCAGCCTCCTCGTGAGGCTGCGAGTTGAAATATAATTATCAATACTTTCATTGGCTTTGGATGTGCGTCAGCCTCCTCGTGAGGCTGCGAGTTGAAATAAACCTGAAAGCTTATCAGCCCATCCCTTGATGTGTCAGCCTCCTCGTGAGGCTGCGAGTTGAAATAACCCCAATAAATTCATATCTGAGGATGATTATTGTCAGCCTCCTCGTGAGGCTGCGAGTTGAAATACAGGAGTTGAAGATTGGACACCTGATGATGTATGGTCAGCCTCCTCGTGAGGCTGCGAGTTGAAATATCTTTAAAAATGGTGTAAATGTCAACATACTTTTGTACAAAAAGTTGAAAATATTTTGTACAATTACCGGTGCTATGCTTCAGCCTCCTGAGTCTCCAGATAGGCTCGTTTATCCTTCAAACGATATGACGGTCCTTTTATGGATATGACTGAGAAATGATGTAACAGTCTATCTAAAACAGCATTAGCCAGTGTTGCTGATCCGAATATCTCACCCAATCTTGAGAATGGAGTATTAGTGGTTATTATTGTACTGTTTTTCTCATAGCGTCTTGCTATAAGCTGGAAAAATAGGTTGGCTGAATCAAGATCAATCGGCATATATCCAATTTCATCATAATTAATACTTTGTATTTAGCAAAGAACTTTAGCCTTGATTCAAGTCGGTTCTCATGATGTGCAGCCTTAAGCTGATTCATAAGATTTTCAAATGTTATGAAATGAGTTATATTTCTTGCTTTAGCACAGCTTATACCAATGGATGTTGCTAGGTGTGTCTTGCTGACACCGCTTGAACCTACAAACAGGATATTTTCGTGATTGTCGAGAAATCCAAGATTGCAAAGTTCAAGCATTACCTTTTTGTTTACATTAGGTTGAAAATCGAAATCAAAGTCCTCCATTGTTTTTATAAATGGAAAGTTTGCTACATGAACATTTGCATTTTATCTACGTATTTGATTGTTCTTCTTTTCGATTTCAACTAGTTCCTCAAGAGCTTCGCTAAAGGATTTATCACCTTTATGTAGTAATCGAGATGCTCCTGCATTTTTTGTATGCCTAATTCACTCAGGCCATTAAGTAACTTTTGTGATGATGACATTGGTTCTCCTTTTACAGGAGTGCATCCATCTGCCTTAGATTCATCTCAGCAAGTGCTGCGATATCATCATCATTTTTTATATAACCAGAGAGTAACTGAGTATAATGCTCTTTTTTATAATTAAGTCTTTTGCCACTTAATGAATGTGTTGCTATAAGATCCGTGCTATAATAAATCTGCAGAGATTCATTGGAAACCTTTAATCTTACTGGTTTTCCTACGTAATCAGTAGGGACGGAATACTTGTTTTTCAGGTAAGTGACCATAGAATCCTTTCTAACCGTGGTTTGGCGATCGTGGCTAAGATAAGATTCAAGGACTTTTTCACTAGGTAATGATTGCAGGTATTCCTTTTCTTTTTGGAAAAGAAGTATTGGTGGAACACCGGTTTCATCACATATACGCGCGCATCTCATTACTGATGTTAGCTCTATTGCTATCACGATTGACAACAGACGACATGTTGTCAAAAAAGATTTCTCTGGGTACACCACCGGTAGCCTTAAATGATGCTATCAGGCAGTCAAATACATCCTGTCTTGTTTTATATAGTTATTAAAGGAATTTGTTGGTGAAAACTTTTGCAACTAAATTAATAGATTGCAAAAAACTATTAAAATGGACTACTATGCAAGGGAATAGTGTCATATGCGTTTAAAAATATTATATAAAACTTGTACGGAAGATAATGTGATGCGGAATAAAAACAATTGATACCAGTAGTTGCAGGAAAAGGAGACCCAAACCATGATCAAACAAATAAAAACAGGACAACAAATTTTTTCAAGAAAAGCAAAGCAAGCGACGGAGGCTGACAAGCAGGTTGTTACGGATATGCTTGACACCTTGCGGGCGAATAGGGAGCGGTGCGTAGGCATGGCGGCGAACATGATCGGAGTGAACAAGGCGGTGATTGTTGTGGCTGCGGGACCGTTTCAATTTGCAATGATCAATCCGGTGATCACGAAGAAGAGCGATGAATATCGGACGGAAGAAGGATGCCTTTCCCTTAATGGAGTCAGACAGTGCACACGATATAAGGAAATAGAGGTAGACTACCTTGATAGCAATTTTAAACCGCAGCACAGTGCTTACAGTGGATATGTGGCGCAGATAATACAACATGAGATAGATCATTGTAATGGAATAATTATTTGATGGGTGACAATTAAGGTTTATTACAGCATAATAGTTACCGCGGATAATTACCACAGGTAATCATTGCAAATGATAATTGCAATATATTATTAATTTGACAGATAATTGTCAAAGACAATGATTTGCACCAATAATTAATTTGAAAGAATATTTATCATAAATAATTGCAAGTATGATTATCAGGAATAAGAAACTACTACAAAAATATAGATGCTATAGCTTGTACTCACAATTTCAGATGAGCGGAAAGGCAAATAAATCTTCGCTCACACAATAAACACAAAACATGAAAGGATGATACACATTGGATAAGAAAAAGACAGATTTTACCCAGGGGAATATACTTGGAAGATCAATACAGTTTATGCTGCCGGAGCTGCCATTGCAACAGTATTTGCCCAGGCGGTAAGTGTGGTGTGTGTCCTGGCCATTCTGCTTAATAGAAATAAGGTGTTTAGGATAACAAGGGAAGATCTCAGGATAAACAGCCGGTGCAGAGGATAAAGACAAGTGATCACAAGTTCATAGCTGTTATCCTGATAATGGCACTGGTATTTATCTGTATCTGCTCCCACAGTGACTATGCCGACTGGCTGGTAAATGAAGACCAGGCGGGCGTACGTTCCACAGCGTCAGCAGTTGATGGCGCGGACAGACAACTGGACGGGCAAGGATCCTGGAGGGTAATATAACCACCGGCGTCAAGAATTCCGAGCAGTTCACAAGAGTCAGACAGAACAGTAAAGGAAATAGTACTGTTCCTGATCTTGCATGTATATATTCTTCGATTCAGGCAGATTCTCTGTCTGTAAATATCCCTTTTTTATTGGTGGAGTCTGAGCTGACACCAAGGTACTCTGTCATAGTGTATCTTCATCGTTCGGACGGAAAGAAATCCGCACTCATTCAGGCATAGGTAAATTATGCTTTAAAATGAGATGACGGAAAGGAAAATTGAATTATGATAATCGCTTTAAAAGTATTTGGAATAGGTGCACTTATTTCCTATGGTATTGCTGTGCTTATGAAAGTGACCATGGCATGCATTGGAGCATTTACTAAGAAGGGGGATGACAAATAATGAGTATCATTGATCTCTTTCAAGGTATTGCCACAATGTTTGAGCAATCTCCGGAGATTGTTATCGCCAGGATAGTACTTATTTTACTGGGATTTTTGCTTGTGTATCTGGGCATAAAGGGGACTCTTGAGCCTCTTATTATGGTGCCTATGGGACTTGGCATGTCAGCGGTTAATGCCGGTATGCTTTTCTTAGAGAATGACCAGATTGGAAATCTGATCATAAATCCACTGCTTTCAAGCACGGACGATCTGATGAAGTACATGCAGATTGACTTTCTGCAGCCTGTGTACACATTGACCTTCAGTAATGGTCTTATTGCCTGCCTTGTATTTATGGGTATAGGAAGTATGTGCGATATAGGATATGTGCTTGAGAGCCCATTTACAAGTATGACCATTGCTTTATTTGCTGGCTGTACGAAAAATAAATCCTCAAATATAATAAAATTATATTGATTTATATTAAGAAATGCAGGAAAATAGAAATGTATATTGTTGCAGAAAGATATTTGCAGCAGAAACAACATAAAACATTGTTTTACAGAAGGGTGGGGGAAGGCTTACGGCATTACATGATGAAAATAGTTCCGGATCAGATGATTCCGGATGGGGAATAGCACTGGTAATCATTGCTGTTATTATTTTGACAATGATAGGTGCGGCAAATGCCGATAAAGACCCCGGGTATGCAACTAAGGTACATACATGGGGAGAAAGAACCAGTGAGGTTACGACCCAGGAAAAGGTAAGGTCAACTACGGAATACATAACCACAGAACGAAGAGAGACCACAACAAGAAGTACCTCCCAGCCTACGGAGAAAAATACTACAACGACCGGTCATAAATATAATACTTCAAGTGACTTATATGATGATGGTTATGATGATGGCTATGATGATATTTATATGGATGGGGATTATGATTATGACAGGTATGATCACGATAGTGATTATGCAGATGGTGTAGACGATGCATTGGATGAATTCGGTGATGATTACGACGATTGAAAAGGCTGCAAATTTGCTCCGGTACATTGCGGGATATTTCAAGCTGTGTTATCATGGCAATATATATGATGAATCGACGAAAGGTGAATATAGATAATGTTACAAGGGGTAGGAAGTAAAGTTTTTAGATATGAAAGTGCCAATGAAGAAAATATTCAGGCATTTGCAGATGACAGACTTTATTTTGCTGCCCCTGATGTATTTAATGGGCCATTTGAGAAGAGTATGTATGTGGACTTTTACAGGGCATGGGAGTTGGTGTCCTATGAGCTGGAGCATTATGAGAGAGATTACCTGGGTGGTAAGAATAAGGACAGCTTTCGGATAATAACGCCTTTTAACAGGGAATTTTTCACGAAGACTTCCGAGACTCCCGAAAGCAGGAAAGTCTTTGAGGACAAGATTTGTCTTGCCATTGGAGATATTACAGGAAAGCTCGGGGCAAATGGCAGGATGGCAGACTTCTACGAGGATTACCTGTCGGACAATGTATGGATGGAGCATGGTGATCATTATAGAGGATTTGCACTTATGTATGATAAGGCAAAACTTGAAAAGGGCGTACTTTATGATCCGGAAGATCGGGAGCTGCTTAAGAAAGCAAGCTTTGGTAAGGTGAACTACAGGGAGGCACGGCATGATTTGGGTGCTGAGCTTTTTAAGCTTTTGTCCCAGAAAAGCCACAATGATATAAAGAACGGACTTAAGCCGGTATTACTGCAGATGCTTACAACCAGAAATAAGAGCCGGGCTTCAGAGAAGGAGTGGAGGCTGTGCAGTTTTCCGGAAGATATCAATACTCCTGATGAGGCTGCATATATATCCGTGAAGCCTGAGGCGGTATTTGTAGGGGAAGATATTGATCATGACGTGAAACTTGAGCTGTGCCGTATCGCAAAGAAAAAGAAGCTTCATGTGTATGAGGTATATGTTGATCCTGCAACACCGTTTTACAGACTGGATTTTAGGAAGATTGATAATAAGGGGCGGTAGATGTAAAACTTCCCCCCAACTGCCATTTGACAGTCCATTAAAGTTGTGTTAAATTAGCTGCATAAAACCCATATGGGAGTGGATTTTTCAAGAGAGATCTTTTTTCGCCACACAGTATTTTTACTGTGTGGCATTTTTAATGCAAAAAAATGCTGACCGGAAGTTGTGTCATAGCAGAAAACGACATTTGCCATAGACATATAGTTTTAGGCACATAGTTATAGAAACACAGTTTTAAGTACAATAAGATAAGGAGCGAGAAGATTTATGGATCAGAATTTCATGAAGGAGAAAAATATACTGCAACTGGTTATTTCCATGTCGCTGCCCATGGTGATCTCCATGGCGGTAAATTCCCTGTATAACATAGTAGATAGTTATTTTGTCGCGAAGATAAGTGAGGAGGCAATGACGGCATTGTCGCTGGTGTATCCGGTGCAGAACCTTATAACCTCCATTGCGGTAGGATTTGGCATAGGAATGAATGCCAGAATCGCATTCTGTCTTGGAACCGGGGATGAGAAGCAGGCAGATCAGGCAGCCACAACGGGCATGCTCTTAAGCTTCATTCACGGCGTGATACTTATGGTGGTATGTACCCTCGGTATGCCCTGGTTCCTGTCACTGTACACCGACAATCAGGAGATCCTAAGCATGGGACTTACATATGCCAACAGGGCATTTGCATTCTCTATCATCATAATGCTTGGAATATCATTGGAGAAGATATTCCAGTCGGTAGGCCGTATGAAGGTATCCATGATAAGCATGATGTGCGGTTTCATTGCAAATATCGTTCTGGATCCCCTTATGATCTTCGGAATAGGTCCATTTCCGAAGATGGGCATGGCAGGTGCAGCCTACGCGACTGGTATAGGGCAGACCATAACCTTGCTTGTATATATTGCCTTCTGCATATTCAGACCGTTGCCGGTTAACTTCAACAGGAAGAACATATATTTCGGAGGCAATCTGCTCAAGAGACTTTATGCGGTGGGAATACCTGCTTCCCTTAACATGGCACTTCCGTCATTGCTCATATCAGCATTGAACGGCATATTGGCAGCATTTTCCGAGAGCTATGTGCTGGTGCTTGGAGCCTACTACAAGCTTCAGACATTTATCTATCTATCTGCAAATGGTATCATTCAGGGCATACGTCCTATCATCAGCTTCAACTACGGAGCCGGTGAGAAGAAGAGAGTTCGACAGACCTTCAAGGTATCACTTTGCCTGACTGCGGGGGTTATGGCTGTGGGATGGATACTGTCACTGCTGATACCGGGACAAATGATCGGTTTGTTCACCGAGAACATAAGCACCATCAATATAGGAATAAAGGCACTTCATATAATAAGCTTCGGTTTCGTGGTATCTGCCGTGTCAGTTACCTGTTCGGGAGCTCTTGAAGCACTGGAACAGGGCATGGCTTCACTCATGATATCCCTGTCCAGATATGTGGTGATCATCATTCCGGCAGCGTGGATATTGTCCCGTATATGGGGAGCAGAAGGAGTTTTCTATGCATTTCCGGTTGCAGAGGCCTTGACGGCTGTCATATCAGCTTTCATTATGAAGCATGTTGCCAAAGCCAAGGCTATCACAGTAACTGACTAAATATATGGAAAGCGAATGTGATCATTATAGGGGACCAACAGAAGTCTTACAGACGACAGCAAGAGTCTCATGAACCTTATCGACCGTATGAGGGAACATGACATAGCGGCATTGGGGATAAAACTCGTAGAGCGTGTTTTATCATTGTGTTATAATGTCTGTTAGGACATTAAGATTGTGTAAGGTTTTATATGAGAACCTGATACGCATGATGGAGTAGGCACTCATGAGTTGAATAAAGATTTTAATGGATTTATGTCCAAAGAGGGGGGGATAAAAGTATGGCAGGCAACGCAAAGAGAAAGAATAAACGCGGACTTGTTTTTGTGAGTATTTTTCTGTTGTTGATATTAGCAGCGGCAGGTGGAGTTTCCTCAGATAAGAATAAGGATAATACCACAGGAACCACAGAGGCTGTAGCTACAAGCGAGATCACCACAGAGGCATTTGAAGGGGATGGTCAGGATGTGACAGGGCGGCCGGCGGATACATTAAGTGGCAAGGATGATAATTCGGATATTTCCGGTGATGGATCGGGCAGTGATGTTGTGGCCCCAACCACCGAGAGCGACAGACCGGTCTTTGTTGCTGTTCCGGCTGATGACAGTGAGGCCTATGCCATTATCAATGACAATATGCCGGGATTTTCCGATGAGGACAAGAAGTCCACGGAACCATTTGAAGAGTACAGTGAGCTTGATGAACTTGGAAGATGTGGTGTGGCATATGCAGATATCTGCAAGGAGCTCATGCCGGAGGAAGAGCGTGGAGAGATAGGACAGATCAAGCCCAGTGGATGGCATACGGTTAAATACAATGGCATTGTGGATGGGAATTACCTCTACAACAGATGTCATTTGATCGCATACCAGTTGGCAGGAGAAAATGCAAATGAGAAAAACCTCATAACCGGAACCAGATATCTTAATGTGCAGGGCATGGTGCCATTTGAGGATCAGGTCGCCCAGTATGTGAAGGACACCGGAAACCATGTGCTTTACAGGGTTACACCTTATTTTGAGGGGGATAATCTTGTGGCAAATGGCGTTCAGATCGAGGCATGGTCGGTTGAGGATGAAGGCTCAGGTATATGCTTCAATGTGTTCTGTTATAATGTACAGCCGGGGATAGACATTGATTATGCCACCGGCGACAGCGAGATATCACCTGATTACACAGGAGAAGTGGATAACAGCGGGGATAATTCCGGTTCAGACAGTGGGGATGCCAGTGGTTCATCCCGGGAAAATGCAGATGGAAGGACTTCAGAAAACACTGAGGCAATCACGGAGAATAATAGTGGTAACGAGCAGGAGTATATCTTGAATACCAACACTAAGAAGATACACAGACCATCATGTTCCAGCGTGAAGCAGATGAAGGAGTCAAATAAAAGGAGTTACACAGGTTTACTTGATGACCTGTTAAATCAGGGCTATGAGCCGTGCAAGAAATGCATGTAATTTCTTTTGCAGTAATAATTAAAAAAGCGTTGACATATAATATGCAGTATGATATTAGTAGATTATCAAAAAAGGGAGTAGTTGCATACACCTATGGTGTGTGTTCTGGTTTTCGTCAGGACGTCTGATTGGACAGTGCCTATAGCTGTTATTCAGACCGGGGATCAGATAGCAATAGATCTGTTAAACAAGACTTTTTGTGTACATTTATTGTGCACAAAAGGTCTTGTTTTTTTGTTATAGCAACGAGTCAAGTGCAACATGCTTGCATGATTGCATTTGACGACTGCTAATCAGCGGATAAAACTCGCAAAGCGTGTTTTATCGCTGGGCAATAAGCCGTCAGGCGAGATGACATATATTGCACAGATCGAGTAGGAGGAGCCTACTCGATTTATAGCAACTGCTTCCTTAACATAAAAACAAGACGGAAAGGAGAAGTCTATGAAAGAAATTTATCAGCAGACAAAAGGGGAATTATTTAAGGAATATGGGGATCCGGGAGGATTGACCACAATGAGGGCACAGGAGCTGCTTGAGAAATATGGTGAGAACCTGTTAAGGGAGAAGAAAAAGAAAAGTATATTCAGCATATTTCTGGGACAATTTGCCGACCTTTTGGTGGTTATTCTTGTGGCGGCAGCAGTGGTGTCCATGTTTTCGGGAAATGTGGAGAGTACTATAGTAATATTTGCAGTTCTTATAATGAATGCAGTGCTTGGAACCATCCAGTATGTTAAGGCGGAGAAGTCGTTAGCGGCACTTAAGAACCTGTCGGCACCCCACGCCAGAGTCATACGAGACGGAATGAAGCAGGAGATACCGGCTTCTGAGGTGGTGCCGGGGGATATATTGCTTCTGGAAGCGGGAGACATGGTGGCGGCAGACGGCAGGATAATAAGCAATCATTCCCTCCAGGTAAATGAGAGCTCACTGACGGGAGAATCCACAAATGTTGATAAGCTTGAGGGGGTTATATCAGAAGAAGTTCCCCTTGGAGACCGGGTAAATATGGTGTTTTCAGGAAGTCTTGTCACCTACGGAAGAGCCGAGGTGCTGGTGACTGCTACGGGAATGGCAACGGAGATGGGACGCATAGCATCTCTAATGAATGATACAGAGGACAGAAAGACTCCCCTTCAGGTGAGCCTTGATAATTTCAGCAAGAAGCTTGCCATACTTATAATGGTGATCAGTGGAGTAGTATTTGCACTGAGGATATGGCAGGGAGAGACCATTCTTTCTTCCCTTATGTTTGCTGTAGCACTGGCTGTGGCGGCAATCCCTGAGGCACTGGGTTCCATAGTGACCATTGTTCAGGCTATGGGCACAAGAAAGATGGCTGAGGACAATGCCATAATCAAGGAACTTAAGGCGGTGGAAAGTCTTGGCTGCGTGTCCGTTATCTGCTCGGATAAGACAGGAACCCTGACCCAGAACAGGATGACTGTGAAGGATGTGTATATTGCCGGACAGTGTATTAAGCCGGAGGAGATAAATGAGGGAACAAGGGCACACAGATATCTGTTGTATAATGCCATACTTAACAATGATTCCGGTATATGCAGTGGTGAGGATGTGGGAGATCCAACGGAGACCTGCCTGCTCCATATGGCAAGAAAAACAGATATTTCTTGTGGAAATCCTGGAGAAAATCCGGAGGAAGACATCAGAAAAATGATCCCCAGACTTGAGGAGCTGCCCTTTGATTCTGACAGGAAGCTTATGAGCAGCAAGTATGTCATAGAGGGAACACCTACGGTATTTACCAAGGGAGCGGTTGATGTGCTCCTTGGCAGAGTGGAGAATATCATGGACGGTCAGGAAGTGAGACCGATGACAGATGATGACAGAGAGGCAATAAAGAAACAGAACAGAGCTTTTTCTGAAAATGGCATGAGGGTTCTTGCATTTGCATATAAGGAATGTAACGAAGATGAGAAGCTGTGCATGGACAGCGAATATGGATACACATTTACAGGGCTTGTGGCAATGATAGATCCTCCAAGGGATGAAGCGGTAGAGGCTGTGGCAACTGCTATCGGTGCAGGAATAAAGCCGGTGATGATAACCGGAGACCACAAAGTTACAGCTACTGCCATAGCCAGGCAGATAGGTATATATAGAGATGGAGATGTGGCAGTTACCGGACAGGAGCTTAGCAATATGTCGGATGATGAGCTGGATAGTAAGCTTGCCCACATATCTGTATATGCCAGGGTGTCTCCGTCAGATAAGATCAGGATAGTTGATGCATGGCAGCGAAAGGGCAAGGTTGTGGCCATGACCGGTGACGGTGTTAATGACGCTCCGGCTCTAAAGAAAGCTGATATTGGAGTTGCCATGGGAATTACAGGAACCGAGGTATCCAAGGACGCTTCTGCCATGATACTTTCGGATGATAATTTCGCAACTATTATAAAGGCAGTGTTAAATGGGCGTAATGTCTACAGGAATATTATGAATGCGATACTTTTCCTGTTATCGGGTAATCTTGCAGCTATATTTGTGGTGCTGTTCTGTTCAGTTATGGCGTTACCGACACCTTTTGAACCGGTGCATCTGCTGTTTATAAATCTGCTTACGGACTCACTTCCGGCACTTGCCATAGGCATGGAACCATCAGACAGAAATCTGCTTAAGAACAAGCCAAGGGATCCTAAAAAGGGAATTTTAAACGGAAGATTTTGCGGAAGGCTGGCTTTGTATGGCATTCTTATTGCTATTGCTACACAGACTGCGTTTTATATAGGACGTGGGGAAGCAGCAAGTACAATGGCTTTTGCAACGCTGACTCTTGCAAGGCTGTTCCATGGCTTTACATGCAGAGGGGAGAAGTCAATATTCAAGCTCGGATTAAGGAGCAACAAGTGGAGCAACAGGGCATTTGCCGCAGGAGTGGTACTGCTGGCGGCGGTTATATTAATACCTGCAATGGGTGGGCTTTTTATGGTGACGGGGCTTACAGGGACTCAGTTAATGTGGATCGTTGGGCTTGCATTTGCCCCTACATTGGTTATTCAGATGATACGGGTTATCAGGGAAGCCCGGTAAAATATTCCTGAAAATGGAAATAAAAAAGTTACAAAGTATAAAGTTTATGATAAAATCTAGAAGCAGGCCGTGATGAGCTGACATTGATAAAGGATTGTGTCAGGTTTTATATGAAAACCTGACCTGCAGCGTCAGCCCTTTGCCGAAGGAGAATTGATGTTCAAAGGAGGTGGACTCTATGGCAGAAAGGTTAAAAAGAAATGCAGTGATAAAGAGCAAGCGATTTTTGTGCGCAATGCTTTCAATGCTTATAATCATTTCAGGCATATATTTCGGTAATGCAAGAGTAGACAACATGTCTTTAAAAGAGTCCCCTGTAGCTTCAGTTCCGTCTATACATGGAGTAGAGAGCGTGCTTACAGACACTGAGGCATGTACCTCCGAAATGCTTGGAATCAGACTTGATCTGTCTGAGCTTACGGTAAAGTATGCCAGAACCGGCAGGAACGATGAGCTTGCAGATGTACTGTGCTTTGCCGGCATTTCTATGGAGCCTGTATCTATATCAGACTATGATTATGCGGATAAGACCACATATGATTGTCATAGTGAAAAGATTTCTGATTATATTCACAATTCGGACGGGAAGAAACGAATCTCATAAAATTTCCGATTATAACAAGAGCAGTAAATTGAATAGTAATTGATTATGGAGGCATACAGAACCTGTATGTGTGTTTCGTATACGAAAAATTCTGTATGCTTAATATGGAGGTTTATATGGGACAGAATATTTTTGTGGGTTTAATGGCAGTGGCAGCTTTAGTGGCAGGTTTCCTTGGCTGGTGGTTTGAAAGTGGCAGATCTTTAAAGGATGACGATGAAGCGAAGCCGGACACCGAAGATACGGACAAAAAAGCAGCAACAGCAGCTGATGATAGGAAAAATCCCACAATAATGGACTCGGCAAAAAAGGCGGCAACCGTCATGATTTCAGAAGAAAAAAGTCATTCGTTATAAAATAAATTATATAGGGAAAACCTATAACATGTTAAAGAAAAACTGAATTATTCAAAATAGTAACCTACTGGTATACTGGGTAAAAAGACAGCTTTGGAGGTAGATTACTATGGAGAGAGGAATTAACACCCGATGTTTACACTTAGAAGAAACTGAAGGAAAGACAGATAATTACGGAGCACTGACTTTCCCTATATATCAGACAGCTACATATGCTCATCCTGCAGTGGGACAGAGCACAGGATATGATTACAGCAGACTTCAGAACCCTACTAGGGAACATCTGGAGAAGGTGGTTGCAAGCCTTGAAGGCGGTATAGACGCACTGGCACTTTCCACCGGAATAGCTGCCATCACTCTTATGATGGAGCTTTTCAAGCCGGGAGACCATCTTATTGTTGAGTCGGATCTGTATGGCGGCAGTATAAGATTATTTAACAATGTTTCAGAGAAAAATGGTATAGAATTTTCAAGGGTAGCCTGTTCTAATGAAGATGTGGAGTCCCATGTCAAGGACAATACAAAGGCTATATACATTGAAACTCCTACAAATCCTATGATGAATGTTACGGATATAGGAGCACTTGCCGGTATAGCTAAGAGGCATGGATTGTTACTTATAGTAGATAACACATTCCTCTCTCCTTATTTTCAAAATCCTCTTAAGCTGGGAGCAGATATCGTTATCCATAGCGGTACGAAATATCTGGGAGGGCACAATGATACCCTTGCGGGCTTTATAGTGACAAATAATGAGGAAATAAGCGAGAAGCTGAGATTTCTCATTAAGACCACGGGAGCGGGGCTGTCACCATTTGACAGCTTCTTACTTGAAAGGGGCATAAAGACCTTGGGAATAAGAATGGAAAGAGCCCAGGAGAATGCATTTGCCCTGGCAGAATGGCTGAAGAAGCAGGATGTTGTAACCAAGGTCATATATCCGGGACTTCCGGAGCATCCGGGGCATGAGATCATGAAGAAGCAGGCGAGAGGATTCGGTGCAATGATAACCTTTGATCTTGATACAAAGGAGCATGCCATTGCTTTACTTGAGAAGGTGCGTATGATAAAATTCGCCGAGAGTCTTGGAGGAGTGGAGACCCTTATCACATATCCTACCACCCAGACCCACGCAGATGTGCCTGTGGAGATCAGAGAAAAAAACGGTATTACAGACAGCACCCTCAGACTTTCAGTGGGAATCGAAGACAGCAAGGATCTTATAGCAGAGCTTGAAGTAGTGTTTAAGTGCATTTAAGCTTGGCATAAAAGGTCTAAGGATTGTGCAGGTGATTGGTTGTCATTTGCCACTGATATCAAATATCCGGCACCGAGGAGGAGAAAATAATGGCTGAAAGAAATCTTGATTTTGATAAAGTTATAAACAGAAAAAATACAGACTGCCTTAAGTATGACTTCGCAGTGAAACGCGGCATGCCTGCGGATGTACTTCCGTTGTGGGTTGCTGACATGGATTTTAAGACCTCATCCTATATAGAGGACGCGGTGATAGAGAGAACAAAACATGGAATATTCGGCTACAGCGAGGTAGGCGAGGATTATTTCAATGCAGTTAAGAACTGGATGAAGAAACATCACAACTGGGATGTGGATGAGAAATGGCTGGTGAAGACGCCGGGTGTGGTGTTTGCCCTGGCAATGTCGGTTAAGGCATATACAGAACCGGGGGACAGCGTGCTTATCCAGCTTCCGGTTTATTATCCATTTTCAGAGGTTATCAGGGACAACGGAAGAAAGGTTGTCAGCAATGACCTGGTACTTTCGGAGGATGGCAGATATCATATTGATTTTGATGATTTTGAGAAGAAGATAGTTGAAAATAATATAAAGCTTTTCTTTCTGTGTAATCCCCACAATCCTGTGGGAAGAGTGTGGACTCTTGAGGAGCTTAAGCGTATAGGCAATATATGTCTGGAGCATGGCGTAACTGTTGTCAGTGATGAAATCCATAACGATTTCATATTGAAGGGTGAACATCATGTGTTTGCAGGGATTGATGAGAGATTTGCTGATATATCCGTAACATGTACATCAGCCAGCAAGACCTTCAATATTGCCAGCATGATGATATCCAATATATTCATACCAAGCGAAGCTCTAAGAAGAAAGTTCAGAAGACAGCTTGATGCGGCAGGCGTAAGCCAGCTTGGTATCCTGGGACTTGAGGCAACCAGGGCTGCCTATGAGCACGGCGAGGAGTGGTATCAGGCAATGCTTTCCTATGTGAAGGCAAATGTAGAATTTGCCCGGGAATATATCAGGGATAACCTTAAGAATGTCAAGCTTATGGATATTGAGGGAACATACCTTATCTGGCTGGATTTCAGAGAGACCGGGCTTACGGCTAAGGAGCTGGATGACCTCATCATAAATAAGGCGAAATTATGGTTAGACAGCGGCAGGATATTCGGCAAGGTGGGCGAGGGATTCCAGAGAATAAATGTGGCATGCCCAAGAACCACATTGAAAGAAGCCCTTGATCGTATTAAAATAAGCCTTGAAGGTTAAGGCTTTAAGCAGGAGGAAGAAGTAATGAGTCACATTTCAAGAGAAGAAGCCTTTGAGCTTTTAAAGAAGTATAATAAGGATCATTTTCATATACAGCATGCTCTTACAGTTGAGGCTGTTATGAAGTGGTATGCAAATGAACTGGGTTATGGTGATGAGGCAGAATACTGGGGAATAGTCGGTCTTCTGCATGATATTGATTTTGAACTGTATCCTGAGGAGCACTGCCTTAAGGCACCGGAGCTGTTAAGGGAAGCCGGTGTGGGCGAGGACATTATACACGGAGTTGTGTCCCACGGATATGGTATAACCATCGGTTGCGGAGTGACACTTGATGTGGCACCGGAGCATGAGATGGAGAAGGTGTTATTCGCCGCGGATGAGCTTACAGGACTTATCTGGGCAGCGGCACTTATGAGGCCTTCAAAGAGTACGAAGGACATGGAGCTAAAGTCACTTAAGAAAAAATACAAGAGTAAGGGATTCGCCGCAGGATGTTCCCGGGAGGTTATCGAGCGTGGAGCCGAACAGCTTGGCTGGGAGCTGGAGAAATTATTAACTCTTACACTTAAGGCTATGGCTGAGTCCGAGGACGAAATTGTTGCAGAAATGGAACACGTAGAATAAAAATATTATTGAGTTCAGGAGGAAGTGCGTATGAGTTTTGGTATGAGGATCAGACAGATAAGGTTTTTTAACTTGTTAATGCTTACACTGGCGGGGGTAATAAATGCCATTGGTGTTGTGTTGTTCTTAAGTCCGGTGAAGTTATTTGACAGTGGTATATCGGGAACCTCAATGCTGATATCTCAATGTACGCCAAAGAGCATTTCCCTTTCTATTGCGCTTATTGTACTTAACATTCCTCTGTTCCTCTACGGAACGAAGAAACAGGGATGGCTGTTCACCTTCTACGCTATATATGCGGTTGCTGTTTACTCCATATCCGCGTGGCTTATTACGGATGTGATCCCTATTGACGTGAGTATTGCGTCACCCCTTGCGGGAAATGATCTGTTTTTATGTGCACTGTTTGGAGGAATCATCTCCGGTATAGGAAGCGGTCTTGCCATAAGGTTTGGGGGAGCCATGGATGGCATAGAAGTTATGGCGGTGATATTTGCCAAAAAGCTGGGACTTACCGTTGGAACATTTGTCATGGCATACAACGTGCTGCTCTATGTAGTGTGCGGCTTTATCATCAATAGCTGGGTGCTTCCTTTGTACTCTATAGTTACATACATGGCGGCACTTAAGACGGTGGACTTTATCGTTGATGGTCTTGACAGAGCCAAGGCAGCGATGATAGTTACTCATAAGCCTAAGGAGATAAGCAAGGCACTCTCGGAGACCTTTGAGAGCGGTTCCACAATTATAGACGCTGTGGGGGGATATTCCCACACACCTTCATATGTGGTATATTTTGTTATCAACAGATTTCAGGTGGGCAAGATGAAGACCATAGTTCATGAGATTGACCCTATGGCATATATTACTGTAAATGAGGTGGCTGATATCTACAGGGCAAATCAGGAAAAGCTCAGGTAGAGGTCAGGCAGACTCCCTTGATCTGAGAGTTTTTTCAATTTAACAGTACCGTAGAAAAGGCGTAGGTGTTATAATATCTGATATAATGTTTTGCTTTAAAAGGAGGTATTTGGAATGGGATTTTTAACAGGAAAAACAGCAATCATAACAGGTGGCGGAAGAGCGGTTCTTAAGGATGGCAGATGTGGCTCCATTGGGTACGGAATTGCAACTGCGTATGCCAAAGAGGGGGCAAATCTTGTTATTACAGGAAGAAATGTTAAGAAGCTCGAGGACGCCAAAGAGGAACTTGAAAGATTATACGGGATCAAGGTTCTGGCAGTTCAGGCAGATGTATCGGCAGGCTCAGACAATGAGGCGGTAGTTGCAAATGTTGTAAAGCAGGCCATTGATACATTCGGAAGTATTGATGTGCTCATAAACAACGCTCAGGCGTCAGCTTCAGGCGTTACTCTGGCAGATCATACAACAGACCAGTTCAACCTTGCCATGTATTCAGGATTATATGCAGCCTTCTATTATATGAAGGAGTGCTATCCATATCTTAAGGAGGCTAAGGGATCGGTAATAAACTTTGCTTCCGGCGCAGGATTATTTGGAAATTATGGTCAATGTGCTTATGCGGCAGCCAAGGAAGGTATCAGAGGCTTAAGCCGAGTTGCCGCAACTGAGTGGGCAAAGGACGGTATTAATGTAAATGTTGTATGTCCCCTTGCATGGACTTCACAGTTGGAACAGTTTGAGCAGGCATATCCGGATGCCTTCAAGGCAAATGTACATACACCGCCAATGGGACATTTTGGTGACGCAGAAAAGGAGATCGGAAGAGTATGCGTACAGCTTGCTTCTCCGGATTTCAAGTATATGTCCGGTGAGACCATTACTCTTGAGGGAGCTCTTGGCCAGAGACCATAAGACAGTAATTAAAATAAAATAGAACGGCACCCGGTGGCTGTAGTAAGGAAAAGGCATTAACTGTTCATCAGTTAGTGCCTTTCTATTTATTGTAATGATGTCCATGACATCGTTACATTGCAGCAACCCTTGCCGTAGGCAATTTTGAATGAAGATCACTGTTATAGTTTTTGCCTATAACCTGCCATAAGAAACATCAATTATACAATAAATCTTCCCGGTGCTAGAATATATTAACAGAGCAACCTACTATTTTAGTAGGATAAAAGAAATACAAAGGGATTTTCCTGAGAGGAGTAGAGGCAGTGAGTAACATAAGTGCTACAGGAGCTGAATTTGAAGGGAAAAGCGTAGTTGTCACCGGTGCAGGAGCAGGAATGGGAAGAGAGATAACCATTGGGTTTCTGAAGCAGGGAGCGACAGTTATTGCTGTAGATATCAATAAGGGTGCTCTTGATAAGATGAGAGAAGAACTGCAGGAGGAATGTAGTACAGAAGTGGTTGACAGATTTGTTCCATTTGCAGGGGATATCAAGGAGCAGGAGACAAATGAAGCCATGATAGACAGGGCTGTGGAGGCAACAGGAAACATAGATGTCCTTGTAAATAATGCAGGAATTGCAGGACACAGTGAGCCTATTACGGAGACCAGCAACGAGGACTGGAACAGGATAATGGAAGTGAACCTGAACGGCCCCATGTATGCAATAAGGGCAGCAGTAAGGAAAATGTTAGATCAGTCAAATGGCGGAAGCATAGTTACCATAGCTTCTGTGGCAGGCATAAAGGGCTGCCGTTCCAGCGTGGCATACAGCGTGGCAAAGCATGGACTTGTGGGACTTTGTGAGCACACGGCATATGCATACATGCACCAGGGAATAAGAAGCAACATTGTGTGTCCCGGTGCCATACGGACAGGAATGTCCAGCAAGCCTGAGCTTGAGAGTGAATTTGGCAGACAGAGGATAATGTCCGGAATGGATCCCCAGTTTATATTCGGAGAGACCGGAGACATTGCAGAGGCGGTATTGTTTCTGGCAGGAGACAGAGCCAAGTTCGTAAACGGAGCCACATTGGTGGTTGACGGTGGCATATCCTGTAATTAGAGAATTTTAGATGAATGAAAAGATACGGAGGAGAAAAAAATGGCAAAGATATATGGATCAATAACAGAATTAGTAGGACATACACCACTGGTGGAGCTTAAGAATTACGAGAAGAACAACAACCTTAAGGCGAAGCTTATAGGAAAGCTTGAGTACCTTAACCCGACAGGAAGCGTTAAGGACCGTGCAGCCCTTAACATGATCGAAAAAGGCGAGGCCGAGGGAAAGCTTAAGCCGGGTGGAACAATACTTGAGAGTACAAGCGGAAATACAGGTATATCTCTTGCAGCATTTGCAGCGGCAAGGGGATATCATCTTCATATATTCATGGAGCCTGGCTGCACACCTGAGAGAGTCCAGATATTAAAGGCTTATGGTGCAACAGTGCAGTATTATCAGGATATCCCGGGATTTAATGAGATCATGGCGAAGTACGGCTTTGACAAGGAGAGGATCATTGCAGCCATCAAGAAATTCGCTGATGACAACGACTACTATTATACAAGCCAGTTGACAAATGACGCTAACTGGCAGGCACACATCAAGTCAACAGGCCCTGAGATCGTTGAGGACACTGACGGAGATGTGGATTACGCGGTAATGCTTGCAGGTACGGCAGGAACACTTACAGGTGTGGGCTTATACCTTCAGGAGCATATTAAGGGTATCAAGATCGTAGGCGTACAGCCTAACCTTGAATCCATGTACAAGCCGGGTGAGGACAGAGACACTATTGACGGTGTAGTACATTTTGACAATAATGGACAGGTGGGACATCCATTTATATTAAAGAACAATTTCCATTATGATGAGGTTATAGATGTGGACGGAACAGAGACCTATGCTACAGCAAGAGAGCTGGCAGAAAGCGATGGGATTTTCCTGGGGGCTTCTGCGGCGGCAGCAGTACTGGCAGCTAAGAAGATTGCGGAGCGTCCTGAAAATGAGGGCAAGAAGATCGTGATCATCCTTCCTGATGATGGAATGAAATATCTTTCAACAAATATGTACAAATAAGGAAAATACCATGAAATTCAAAACTACAACAATTACTGGTGCAAATGAATTTCTACAGTATGGATTAAGGGCAGAGGAGTATGTGGCGTCTTTTCTTAAGGAAGATAGTGACGGTATGTATTCTGATGAACTTACAGGTGCGTCCCGGCATAACCTCTATGTAGGTACTGCCGGGATTCTCCATATGTATGTAGAATTGCATCAGGTAACAGATAATGAGGAATATAAAACAAAGATAACGGAGATCGCCAGATATCTGGACAGGCATGTGTTTGCCGGCGTGGAGGCAGCGAAGCGTGACGGTGAATTTGTGCCGGGAATGGCTGAGGCGTTCTACAGTGGTATAGGGGGCATAGGCCTTGCCCTTAATGAGGTGTACAGACTTTACAAGGATGAAAATGCCCGTCACGGAGCCGGACAGATAATAGATTATTACTTCAAACATGCTGTAAAGACCGACGAGGGGATATACTGGAGTGGGAACTGTCCTGTATTCTTTGACGGTGGTATAGCATTGTTCTTGGTGGACAGCTATTATACCTACGGAAGTGCAAAGGATAATACCAAGCAGGATATATCACCGAAAAATGGTGATGGCTGCTCAAAAACTGATACAAGTATAGGTGATAAACTGAGGTCTTATATAACCGGGGCGGCGGACTATATACTGGCTCATGCCATAAAGCATGGGGAGGGAGCCTTGGAATTTGACCGGCTCAATGTGGATTTCAAGCATAAGGAACCAAACTTCGAGTTTGGAACGGCAGGTGTAGGTTATCTTATGGCACAGGTTTATGTGTTGACAGGGGACAGGAAGTATCTTGAGGCTGCATTTGCCGCTGCAAATTATATAAAAAGTATTGCAGTAAAACAGAAAAAAGGATATCTTATACCCTATAAGCTTGGCAGATATGATGACAAATTCTATCTTGGAAACTGTCACGGCCCGGTAGGAACTGCAAAGCTGTTTTATGAGCTGTACTCTATTATGAAAAATCCGGAGTGGTTACAGGAAGTGAGAGAGCTTATAGACGGAGCGGAAAGCCTTGGGGCACCATTTGCAATGTCATGGGGCTTCTGGAACACCACCTGTGTGTGCTGCGGACCGGCAGGATATATGCCTCTGTTCATAGCAATGTACAGGGAGACCGGCGAGGACAAATGGAAGGAGCTTGCCCACAGGGTAGGCGAGGTGCTGGTTGGAAGCGGAAGTGTGAGCGGCACAGTTTCTAGTGAAAGTGGAGCTGCGGAAAATATAAGTGGTACGTTTTCGGATGATAACGGAAGTGGGAAGTTTGCGTGGAAAATCGCCTTTGACAGGACGGCACCGGATAAGCTTACGAGACCGGCAGGATATTTCACCGGAGCGGCAGGAATGATCGTCATGCTTTTAGAGCTGTATTGCCTTGAGACAGGAAAGAGCGGAGTGAGAAGCTTTATTGATGATCCATATAGGAAGTAAAATATAAAAGGAATCTGGAGGACATAGGGGATGACTTTAAATCAGTTGAAATATGTTATCGCAATATCAAAGGAAAATTCATTAAATGATGCGGCGAAGAAGCTGTTTATTTCACAGCCAAGTCTTTCTGCAGCAGTTCGTTCCCTTGAAGAGGAGCTGGGGTTTGATATCTTTATCAGATCCAAGAGCGGAATTTCCCTTACCACAAAGGGAATTGAATTCCTGGGATATGCCAGGTCCGTGGTGGAGCAATACGACATATTAGACGCCAGATATATTTCGAAGACAAATGTCAAGAGAAGCTTCCAGGTTTCCATGCAGCATTATACATTTGCAGTAAATGCATTTGTGGAGCTGATCAAGCAGTACGGAATGGACGAGTACGAATTTGAGGTTCATGAGACTAAGACCTATGAGGTCATAGAGAATGTAAAGAACCAGAAGAGTGAGATCGGCGTTCTCTACATGAATGCTTATAATCAGGATGTCCTTACCAGGATCCTTACAGAGGCGGGGCTGGTGTTCACGCCGTTATTCGAATGTGGAATATATGTTTACATGAGCAAGAGCAATCCCCTGGCTGGGAAGAAGGAGATTGCCATAGAGGAGCTTGACGAGTATCCATGTCTTGCGTTTGCCCAGGGAGATCACAATTCCATGTATTTCGCCGAGGAGGTTTTAAGTACCTATGAGTACAAGAGACGTATCCGGGCAAATGACAGAGCTACCCTCTTAAATCTTATGGTGGGAATAAACGGATATACTTTGTGCTCCGGAATCATCTGCGAGGATTTAAACGGAACCGATTACTGTGCCATAAGATTAAAGACGGATGAGAAGATGACCATAGGTTACATCTCAAGAAAGAACTCCATAATCAGTGAGCTGGGACAGAAGTATATAGAAGAATTATCCAGGTATAAGGAAAAGGTGTTAGATTAATAAGATAGCCGAAAAAACGAGAAAACTATTAAAATGGTGACAAAAATGGCGGCGCGTGATATGATGTTATCGTATGTATGGCAGATGCGGATGGCTGACTTTGCCTATATGTATTAGATGGTAATATAGTGATGATGGTATGAAAGCGATTTAAACGAGATGACGTTTAGGAAAAGGAAAGAAAAAATGAGTGCATCAAGAAAAAATCGTGGATTTACTCTAGTGGAACTAATAGTAGTACTGGTTATTCTGGCAATTCTCGCCGCAATACTTGTGCCGGCTTTATTAGGATATATTGATAAGGCAAAGAAGGAAAAAATATTATTGGAGGCAAAGGATGTATGGACTGCTTCCCAGGCGGCATTGGCAGAGTGCTATGGACTGTATCCGGACAGCTTTGAGGCATCTTGTAAATTCACATCCACAATAGATGGTAAAACAATAAAAAAGTTGGGCAGAATATCAAACGGAGCTTTGGGAGCATTGCAGAAAAATCCAAAGGATACTACAGAAGCCGGAACGTCCAGCAGGATAATTTCCAGACAGGTTCTGAAATATCTGGACAGTGCAGATAAAAACGGGAATCCCAGATATACATTTGGAAGTGGAAAGATTCCGGATGGAAACAGTACACCAAGTAGTTATTTGGGAGATAATCCGAAAGACACTGATGTAATAATCCAGATATTTCATGACAGTAAGGGCAGAATGGTCGCATTGAATTTTGCAAAAAACGGATATATGGTAACTATGATTGCCGGAAAAACCCCGGAAGTAGTGTATGATGGAAAATGCCTGCCATCCAGGTAGTAACATAGTTGTAGAGAAAACATTGAAAACACAGATCGTGATGTGATATGTACCCTCTTTACTGGATAAACCAGTAAAGAGGGTATTTTTATGCGTTATAGCTTCGTCCTATAACAGCCGATAGAAAATCTGAATGGCTAAACCCATTGACTCGGTAGGCTTTTAATGGTAGCATACAAACATACTAAAAAGGTAGGTAATGGATATGGCAAAGAAGTTAGTATTTTTCGTAAGACATAACATTAAATTGGGGCGAATGCGATGTTTCTGACAAGCATTCAGCTTATTAGAGGGAACATTCAAAAATGATGATTTAAAAATGAAATAGGAAAAAATTTAATTAAAATATTGAGGAATAAAAGGAGATTAAGATTATGAGCAATTATAGATTTGAGACATTAGCACTTCATGTAGGACAGGAACAGCCGGATCCGGCAACAGATTCAAGAGCAGTACCAATTTACCAGACAACAAGCTACGTATTCAGAAATTCACAGCACGCAGCAGACAGATTTGGACTTGCTGACGCAGGTAACATCTATGGAAGGCTTACAAACTCAACCCAGGATGTTCTTGAGAAGAGAGTTGCAGCCCTTGAAGGAGGTTCAGCAGCCCTTGCAGTAGCGTCAGGTGCAGCAGCAATTACATATACAATACAGGCATTAGCTGCGAATGGTGGACATATTGTAGCACAGAAGACAATTTATGGTGGAAGCTACAATCTTCTTGAGCACACACTTCCACAGTACGGAGTAGAGACAACATTCGTTGACGCTCATAACCTTGCAGAGGTTGAAGGTGCTATCAAGGACAATACAAGAGCTATCTATCTTGAGACTCTTGGTAATCCAAACAGTGATATCCCAAACATTGACGCAATCGCAGAGATCGCTCACAAGCATGGACTTCCACTTGTAGTAGATAACACATTCGGCGCAGCTTACTGGGTAAGACCTATCGAGCATGGCGCAGATATCGTAGTACATTCAGCAACAAAGTTCTTCGGAGGACATGGTACAACACTTGGTGGTATTATCGTTGAGGCAGGAACATATGACTGGAAGGCAAGCGGCAAATATCCAGCAATAGCTGATCCAAATCCAAGCTACCACGGAATTTCATTTGCAGATGCAACTGCTCCTGCAGCATTCGTAACATTCATCAGAGCAATCCTCTTAAGAGATACAGGTGCAACAATTTCACCATTTAATGCATTCTTATTACTTCAGGGAATTGAGACTTTGCCGCTGAGACTTGACAGACACGCAGAGAACACAAAGAAGGTTATCGAGTACCTTAAGAGTAACCCACTTGTAGAGAAGGTTAATCATCCATCACTTGAGGATCATCCTGATCATGAGCTTTACAAGAAGTATTTCCATAATGGCGGTGGAAGTATCTTCACATTCGAGATTAAGGGTGGCAAGGAAGCTGCATACAAATTCATCGACAGCCTCAAGATCTTTTCAATCCTTGCAAATGTTGCAGATGTTAAGAGCCTTGTTATACATCCGGCTTCAACAACTCATTCACAGCTTAATGATGAGGAGCTTGCAGATCAGGGTATATCACAGAGTACAATAAGACTTTCAATCGGTACAGAGCATATTGATGATATAATCGAAGATCTTGATCAGGCGTTCAAGGCAGTATAAAAACAGAAAACAAAAGAACATAAGGGGATTTAGGCTGCCGCCAGCCTGTCATAAGGCCGGCGGTTTCCTTATAAGGACTAAGTTGCAGCCGGAAGGTTGAATTCCCTGCCGATTAATGATAGCATGTAAATAGTATATCTTCACGGATATATCAATAAAAAGGATTATGTGGAGGCATGAAAATGATATCGACAAGAGGCAGGTATGGTCTGAGATTTATGATAGATCTGGCACAGAACCAGGGCAGGGGATATATCCCTATGAAAGATGTTGCGGCAAGACAGGGGATATCCACCAAGTATCTTGAGCAGATACTGCCGGTTCTTACTAAGAACAAACTGATTGAGGCAGTGCATGGAAAAGGTGGTGGTTATAGACTGGTTAGAAGACCTGAGGAGTATACCGTAGGTGAGATACTCAGACTTACCGAGAACAGTCTTACTTCCGTTGCGTGTCTTGCAGATGGGGCATCTTCATGTGACAGGGCGGATACATGCATTACCCTGGATTTCTGGAAAGGGCTTGATAATGTGGTTAATCAGTATCTTGATGAGCATACTCTTGCAGATTTTGTTAAATGATTATTGTAAATATTATACAATATATATGACGAATAACAGAACTGTTAAAAACAGTTGTTAAAAACAACTCCCTAAACTGTAATATTATCCAGCAATATAAAAGGGAGAAGGAAATGACAGTTAAGGAATTTTATGAGACGATAGAAGGTAACTACAACGAAGCCAAGGCCAGGATGATGAACGAGGGACTGATTCTTAAGTTCTCACTTAAATTTGCAGAAGATAAAAGCTTCGGGGATTTAAAGAGTGCCCTTGGACGTAATGATTAGATAATATAGCAAAGCTTGAGTCATAAATACATAATACAGATACATGTCGAGTAGGCGTCAGCCTGCTCGATTCTTTTTTGTTCCACTTTTGTCTCATGTGGTTGTTAGTGACGCTTTAATGTGATAAAATCATAAGTTGAGAAAGATTATCACAATTTCCCATAAAATAAACAATTCAGGAGGCAGATCATGGTAAAGCATGTGATTTTATGGACGTTAAAAGAAGAATATAGCGATGAGCAGAAGAAAGAGATAAGAAAAGATATCAAGGCAGGGCTTGAAGGTCTTAAGGGCAGGATACCGGGGCTTGTGGACATTCAGGTGAATATAGATGGTCTTGCCAGTTCAAATGCTGATCTTATGCTTGATTCTACATTTGAAGATGAGGCAAGTCTTAAGGGATATGCAGTTCACCCGGAGCATGTTGCGGTAGCAGATGGCAAGGTGAGACCTTACACAGCCATAAGGAGCTGTCTTGACTATACCATTTAGAGAAACCCTGATGGCTGGTGCTGCAGAAAGGCTTGAAAGATGTCAAAGATAAAAAAGAATACACAGAGCATGCTTATAAGATGGCTGTTGTACATAGGCGGCCTCGTGATTCTGGCACTTGGAATAAGTCTTAATACCAGAACCTGCCTGGGAGTGTCTCCCATAATATCAGTGGCATATAGTGTGGCAGATATATTCAGTCTGAATTTTGGAAATGTTACATTTGCCCTGTATGGTTTCTTCGTTCTGGTAGAGGTTATAATACATTTTGTGAGGCGTGAGACGGGAAGGATTCCCAAGGACCTTGCCCAGGTTATCTTAAGTCTGATATTTACAAGGTTTTTAAATCTGTTTAATGCTGTGATACCTGTAATGGGTGAACAGCCAGAGGGAAGCCCTCTTAATTTGATGGTGGTAAGGATACTGTTTCTTACCCTGGCAGTAGTGCTTACAGGAATAGGGGCAGCACTTTCGTTAAACATGAGGCTGATACCGAATCCGGGAGATGGCATAGTGCAGACCATATCAGATTGTGCCGGCAAGGGAACCGGATTCGTCAAGAACTGTGTGGATATAACGTGTGTTGCATTCTCGGTGATCATAGGTCTTGTGCTTAAGGGAAAGCTTGTAGGCATAGGAATAGGAACCATAATAGCAATGATAGGAGTGGGAAGAGTTATAGCAGTATTTAACCACTTCACTCTGAAGAGACAGATACAGCTCATAGAAGATAGCATAATACGGAGCAATATATAAAAGGATTAGTAAGGAGTAATTTATAGATGAAACAGGAATACATAATGGGAAATGGAGCCATTGCCCTGGGAGCCCTTGCCGCAGGGGTAAATGTGGTTGCCGGTTATCCGGGAACTCCGTCATCGGAGATCATTGAGACAATAGCAAAGTACCCGCATGAAGATATTCATGTGGAGTGGTCGGTAAATGAGAAGGCTGCCATGGAGGTGGCTGCCAGTGCATCATATTCAGGAGCGAGAACACTTGTTACCATGAAGCAGGTGGGACTTAATGTAGCAGCGGATCCTATCATGTCCTTGGCATATGTAGGTGTTAAAGGGGGAATGGTGGTTGTATCCGCAGACGATCCGGGTCCTATCTCATCGCAGACTGAGCAGGATACAAGAAAATTTGCTGAGTTCTGCAGGATACCTGTATTTGACCCTTCATCGCCGGAAGAAGCATATGAGATGATACAGGACGCATTTGACTATTCGGAGAAATACCACACACCGGTGCTGTTCAGACCAACTACCAGAGTCTGCCATGCATATGCATCCATTCAGGTGCCGGAGAAAATGCAGCCTAAGAAATACGATGGCTTCGTGAAGGATTCAAAGAAGTGGGTAATATTCCCAAGGCTGTCATTTGCAAATCATGCAATGATAGAAAAGCGTAACCCTGAGATGGGAGAGGACTTCTCCACATACAGATTTAACATACTGCAGGGAGGAGATGCCGGTAAAAAGGCGGTATTTGCATCGGGAGTAAGCTATGCATATGCTATGGAATACCTGAAGGATCACCCTGAGGTGAGACTGGTTAAGATAGGAACTCCGCATCCATTCCCTGAAAGCTTCGCATTAAGGGCTCTTGAGGGAGTTGAAGAGGTAATGTGTATAGAAGAGCTGAGTCCATATGTGGAGGAAGCACTTCTTAAGCTTATAGGAAAGCACAAGCTTAACGTGAATGTATACGGAAAGCTTACAGGTCATGTGGCTGCCAGCGGAGAGAACAATTCAAACAGTGTGGCAGCAGTTCTTGCGGGCTTCCTTGGACTTGATGGAATGAAAGCAGGAATGGACAAAACGGGTGCTCCTGCTCTTCCTGTGAGACCACCTGTGCTCTGTGCCGGATGTCCACATAGGGCTTCATTCTATGCAGTTAAGGCTGCCATGAAGGGTAGAAAGAGTTATTTCTGTGGAGATATAGGCTGCTATACCCTGGGCAATGCAATGCCCCTTGATATGGTTGACACCTGTCTGTGTATGGGAGCCGGAGTTACAATGGCACAGGGCTTCCACTGGGTAGACGAAGAGGGAACCTGCTTTGCATTTATCGGTGACTCGACATTCTTCGCCTCAGGTATAACCGGTGTTGTAAATGCAGTCTACAACGATGCGGATATGATATTGTGTGTTCTTGATAATTCTACAACAGCTATGACAGGACACCAGCCTCATCCGGGTACAGGAATAAATCTTATGGGCAGCTTCGTGGACAAGGTAAGCATACAGAAGGTTCTTGAGGGCGTAGGTGTTAAGAAGATCGTTACAGTTGATCCTCTTGATCTTCCTAAGGCTGTGGCAGCCGTTAAGGAGTGTGCGGACATGAAGGGCGTCAAGGCAATTATATTCAAGTCACCGTGTGTTGCCATAACCAAGCCACAGGGCAGAGCGGTTATAAGTGACAAATGTATCCAGTGTAAGAAGTGTATCAGGGAGATAGGGTGTCCGGCACTTATTATAAATGATGGCAAGGTGGCTATAGACAAGTCACTGTGTACAGGATGTGGACTGTGCAGTCATATCTGTCCGGTATCGGCTATTTCCTGCGGAGACGGAAAAGATAAGGTGTCAGGAGGTGCGGCAAATGAATAAGGATGTCTTAATATGCGGCGTAGGCGGACAGGGAACTGTCCTGGCGTCAAAGCTTCTTGCGGCAGCGGCTATGGAGGAAGGAAATAAAGTCCATTCGGCAGAGACCATAGGAATGGCTCAGCGTGGCGGTTCAGTAACAAGTCATGTAAGGATAGGAGACCGGGCATATTCTCCCCTTATACCTTCAGGAGGTGCCGACATGATAATGGCATTTGAACCATCTGAGGCAGTGAGAAATCTCTCATACCTGAAGCAGGACGGAGTTGTGATAGTAAACAGTGTGCCGGTCAAACCTACTACAGAATCATTAAATGATACAGGCTATGACGGAACAGAAATGATAGCATATCTTAAGAGCAGATGTAAGAAATGCGTAGTTGTAGATGCTGAAGAACTGTGCAGTTCTCTTGGCTCATCAAGGTATTTTAATGTGGCAATCCTGGGTGTGGCAGTTGGCTGCGAAGGTCTGGGACTTCCGGAAGATACGGTACTTGCAGAGATAAAGAAGAGGGTGCCGCAGAAATTTGTAGAGACAAATGAAAAAGCCTTCCTTATAGGAGTTCAGACCGGAAGGAAGTATATAGATTAAGAGATATATATAATTGTATCAAGAAAATATTATATTATTTGAAAGGACAGGGAAAATGCAATTAAACAGTACACAGCTTGGGCAGGTTGACGCTCAGATCAAACGACTCATAAAGACAGACAGTTACTATGGAAAAATGTACAGGGAGATGGGAATTACAGGAGTCTCAAGCAATGAGGATTTTCAGAAGATACCATTCTCAAGTAAGGCAGATTTAAGAAATGCTTATCCGCTTGGAATACAGGCAGTTCCTGATGAGGAGGTTGTAAGGATACATTCATCCTCAGGAACCACAGGAAAGCCGGTTATCATACCTTATACAGCAAAGGATGTGGATGACTGGGCAACTATGTTTGCAAGGTGTTACGAGACAGCAGGTATAACAAAGAAGGATCGTATCCATATAACTCCGGGCTATGGTCTCTGGACTGCGGGTATTGGTTTCCAGGCAGGGTGTGAGAAGCTTGGGGCTATGGCAATACCAATGGGTCCCGGCAACACAGATAAGCAGCTTCAGATGATGATGGATCTTGAGTCAACAGTAATCTGTGCTACATCTTCATATGCGTTGCTTCTTTCAGAGGAGATCAATAAGCGTGGAATAAAGGACAAGATAAAGCTTAAGAAGGGTGTTATAGGTTCAGAGCGTTGGAGCGATAAAATGCGTAAAACCATAAAGGAAAATCTTGGTATCGAGCTTTATGATATATACGGACTTACCGAAATCTATGGACCAGGTATCGGAATAAATTGTGACAGGCAGCATGGTATGCATTACTGGGATGATTATATATATATAGAGATAATAAATCCTGTTACAGGCGAGCCTGTTTCTGACGGAGAAGAGGGCGAGATCGTCATAACAACTCTTGTAAAGGAAGGAGCACCCCTTATCCGTTTCCGTACCCATGATATATCAAGAATAATCCCGGGTGAGTGTCCATGCGGAAGAAAGTACCCAAGACTTGATATCATCCAGGGCAGAAGTGATGATATGTTCAAGATCCATGGGGTAAATATGTTCCCAAGCCAGGTTGAGGAGATACTTGGAAGCATAGATGGTGTGTCCAGCGAGTACAATATCAATCTTGCCCATGATGATGAGAAGAACAGGGATGTCATCCTTGTTACAGCAGAGGCAGAGGGAAGAGTGAACTTTGACAAGACTGCGGTAACCATAAAGGAGGCATTCAAGTCAAGAATCGGAGTTACCCCTAAGATCACTGTTGTTCCGGTGGGAACTCTTCCAAGAAGCGAGAAGAAGGCTAAGAGAGTCTTTGACCATCGCCAGCAGTAAAATATATTATCGGTTTGAATGGATATCATGCACCGGCAGATGTCAGACAGGATCCTGTCTGGCATCTGCCGGTGCTTTTTTGTTTATTGTAACGATGTCTGTGACATCGTTACATCGCAGCAACTCCATTGCCGTAGGCAATTTCCAATGGTTGCTGCTCTATTTATTGTAACGATGTCTGTGACATCGTTACATCGCAGCAACTCCATTGCCGTAGGCAATTTCCAATGGTTGCTGCTCTATTTATTGTAA
>ERZ859732.14-NODE-14-length-72923-cov-13.197714_pt1 | contig 72923 bp, 78 predicted proteins | sample MGYA00510123_ERZ859732 | MGnify/ENA primary metagenome ERZ859732 (study PRJEB30046, sample SAMN00715133) | human gut metagenome | study: EMG produced TPA metagenomics assembly of the A metagenome-wide association study of gut microbiota in type 2...
CCGTTCAGACTTGAGGACTGCTCAGCTTACGAGCTCGGCGCAGAGATCAAGGCAGACGTATTTGCAGAGGGTGACAAGATTGATGTTACCGCTAAGACAAAGGGTAAGGGATATGCAGGCGGTCTTAAGAGACACGGCTTAAAGTCAGGTCCTTCAGCTCACGGTTCAAAGTATCACAGACATGCAGGTTCAAACGGCTCAGCAACTACTCCAGGCCGCGTATTCAAGGGTAAGAGAATGCCAGGTCACATGGGCAGCGTAAGAGTAACTATCCAGAACCTTGAGGTAGTTAAGATAGATGTTGAAAATGATGTTATTTTGGTAAAGGGCGCAGTTCCGGGACCAAAGAAATCATTAGTAATGATTAAGGATACAGTAAAGACTGGTAAGTAGTCTTTAGGAAAGGAGGAACGAAAATGGCATCAGTTAAAGTAGTAGACATCGAAGGAAATGAAGTTGAAACATTAGAGTTAAACGATTCAGTTTTCGGTGTAGAAATAAATGAGCATTTAATGCATTTGGCTGTTGTAGGACAGCTTGCAAACAGCCGTCAGGGAACACAGAGTGCTAAGACACGTTCTGAGGTTTCTGGTGGTGGAAGAAAGCCTTGGAGACAGAAGGGAACAGGTAATGCAAGACAGGGTTCTACAAGATCTCCACAGTGGAAGGGCGGCGGAGTAGTATTCGCACCAAAGCCAAGAGATTATTCAGTTAAGATGAATAAGAAGGAAAAGCAGGCAGCTTTAAAGTCAGCACTTTCAACAAAGCTTGCTGAAGACAAGTTAGTAGTAGTTGACAAGCTTGACCTTGCAGAAGTTAAGACAAGCATCTTCGCTAAGATCCTTGCTAAGCTTCAGGCTCCTAAGTCATTAGTAGTAACAAAGGATAAGAACAACAACGTAGTTCTTTCAGCTAACAACATTCCAACAGTTAAGACAACAGTAGTAAACTCATTAAGCGTATATGATATTCTTAAGTACGAGAAGCTCGTTCTTACTAAGGAAGCTGTAGCAGCAATAGAGGAGGTGTACGCATAATGGCAGATATCAAGTATTATGACGTTATACTTAAGCCAGTAATCACAGAGAAGAGTATGAATGCAATGGCTGAGAAGAAATATACATTTCTTGTTCACCCAACAGCAAACAAGGCTCAGATCAAAGAGGCTGTAGAGAAGATGTTCGAAGGAACAAAGGTTGCAAAGGTTAACACAATGAACAACGATGGCAAGGAAAAGAGACGTGGTGCTACAGTTGGCAACACAGCTAAGTACAAGAAGGCTATCGTACAGTTAACAGCAGACAGCAAGGACATCGAGATTTTTGAAGGATTATAAAAAATCCGGGTATACGCAATAAAAGCGTGAGAATAAATTGAAACCGAAAGGAGAACAAAAATGGGAATTAAGACATATAACCCATATACACCTTCCAGAAGAAATATGACTGGTCTTGATTTTTCAGAGATCACAAAGACAACACCTGAGAAGTCACTTCTTGTATCAAAGAGTAAGACAGCTGGTCGTAACAATCAGGGAAAGATAACAGTTAGACATCACGGCGGTGGTGCTAAGCAGAAGTACAGAATTATAGATTTCAAGAGAAATGACAAAGACGGCATTAAGGCTACAGTAAATGCAATAGAGTATGATCCAAACAGATCAGCAAACATCGCATTACTGTTTTATGCAGATGGTGAGAAGAGATACATTATCGCTCCTTACAAGCTCGCAGTTGGTGATGTTCTTATGAACGGACCAGAGGCAGAGATTAAGATCGGTAACTGTCTTCCACTTCAGAATATTCCAGTTGGTACATTAGTACACAACATCGAGCTGTACCCAGGCAAGGGCGGACAGATGGTTCGTTCAGCCGGTAACTCAGCACAGCTTATGGCTAAGGAAGGAAAGTATGCAACACTTAGACTTCCATCAGGCGAAATGAGAATGGTTCCAATTATCTGTAGAGCAACAATCGGTCAGGTAGGAAACATCGAGCATGGCCTTGTTAACATTGGTAAAGCCGGACGTAAGCGTCACATGGGCGTAAGACCAACTGTTCGTGGTTCAGTCATGAACCCTAATGATCATCCACATGGTGGTGGTGAAGGTAGAGCACCTATCGGACGTCCAGGTCCATCTACACCATGGGGTAAGCCAGCAATGGGCTTAAAGACCAGAAAGAAGAACAAGCAGTCTAACAAGATGATCGTAAGACGTAGAGACGGCAAGAGTGTTAAATAGTTAAGGAGGTATGACGATGGCTCGTTCATTAAAAAAAGGACCATTTGCAGATGCATCTTTACTTAAGAAGGTTGATGCATTAAACGCAAGCAACAGCAAGGACGTTATTAAGACTTGGTCAAGACGTTCAACAATTTTCCCATCATTCGTTGGTCACACAATCGCAGTTCATGACGGAAGAAAGCATGTGCCTGTATATGTAACTGAGGATATGGTAGGACATAAGCTTGGTGAGTTTGTAGTTACCAGAACATACAGAGGACATGGTAAGGACGAAAAGAAGGGTAAGAGATAATAAAGGAATATTTGAAAGGAGGATTTATCAATGGCTAAAGGACATAGATCCCATGATAAGAGACTCAGAAATGAGAATAAAGACACTAGACCATCAGCAAAGGTATCATATGCCAGAGTATCTGTAACAAAGGCATGTTTCGTACTTGACGCTATCAGAGGTAAGGATGTACAGACTGCACTTGCAATCGTAGCATACAACCCAAGATATGGTTCATCAGTTATAGAGAAGTTATTAAAGTCAGCAATAGCAAATGCCGAGAACAACAACGGCTTAAAGGCAGAGAACCTTTACGTTGCTGAGTGCTTTGCAAACAAGGCTCCTACAATGAAGAGAGTTCACCCAAGAGCTCAGGGTAGAGCATATAGAATCGAGAAGAGAACAAGCCACATCACAATCGTGCTTGACGAAAGATAGGAGGTAAAAAATGGGACAGAAAGTTAATCCTCATGGTTTAAGAGTCGGCGTTATCAAAGATTGGGATTCAAGATGGTATGCTGACACTAAGAATGATGAATTCGCTGCAAATTTAGCAGAAGATCATAAGATCAGAACTTATTTAAAGAAGTCACTTTACAATGCAAACATCTCAAAGATCGAGATCGAGAGAGCTGCAGACAGAGTAAAGGTTGCATTATATACAGCTAAGCCTGGTGTTATCATCGGTAAGGGTGGTGCAGGAATCGAAAAGATCAAGGCTGAGGCACAGAAGTTAACAGATAAGAAGTTATTCATTGACGTTAAGGAGATCAAGAAGCCTGATGCTGATGCACAGTTAGTTGCTGAGAATATCGCAGCACAGCTTGAGAACCGTATCTCATTCAGAAAGGCTATGAAGTCTTGCATGGGTAGAACAATGAAGGCTGGAGCACAGGGTATCAAGTGTGCATGTTCAGGACGTCTCGGTGGAGCTGATATGGCTAGAACAGAGTTCTACAGCCAGGGAACAATTCCTCTTCAGACACTTCGTGCAAACATTGATTATGGATTTGCTGAAGCAGATACAACATTCGGTAAAGTTGGTGTTAAGACATGGGTTTACCATGGCGAAGTACTTCCAACAAAGACTAAAAAGGAAGGGAGCGATAAATAATGTTAATGCCTAAGAGAGTTAAGCGTCGTAAGCAGTTTAGAGGTACTATGGCTGGTAAGGCACTTAGAGGTAATAAGATTACAAACGGTCAGTATGGTCTTGTAGCAACAGAGCCAGCTTGGATCAAGTCAAACCAGATTGAAGCAGCCCGTATCGCAATGACAAGATACATGAAGCGTAGTGGTAAAGTATTTATAAAGATTTTCCCTGATAAGCCAGTTACAGCAAAGCCAGCTGAAACTCGTATGGGTTCAGGAAAAGGTGCACTTGAATATTGGGTAGCAGTAGTTAAGCCGGGCAGAGTATTATTTGAGATCGCTGATGTGCCGGAAGATGTTGCAAGAGAGGCATTAAGACTTGCTATGCACAAGCTCCCACTTAAGTGTAAGATTGCAACAAAGGAAGAATTAGAGGAGGTAGCAGGCAGTGAAAACTAAGGATTTTATGACAGAGTTAAATGGCAAGTCAGTAGACGAGCTTCAGAACGATTTAGTAGCTGCTAAGAAGGAATTATTCAACCTTAGATTCCAGAACGCTACAAATCAGTTAGATAATACAAGCAGAATTAAAGAAGTAAGAAAGAATATTGCTAGAATACAGACAGTCATTGCCAAGAAGGCTAATGCTTAATTATCTTGGAAGGAGGAATTATTGTGGAAAGAAATCTGAGAAAAACACGTGTAGGTATAGTTACAAGTGACAAGATGAACAAGACAATTGTTGTTTCAATCGTAGATAATGTTAAGCATCCTCTTTATGGTAAGATTGTAAAGAGAACTTACAAGTTAAAGGCTCATGATGAGAACAACGAATGTAAGATTGGTGATAGAGTAAAAGTTATGGAGACAAGACCATTATCAAAGGACAAGAGATGGAGACTTGTTGAGATCATCGAGAAGGCAAAATAAGGAGGCAAAAAAATGGTTCAGCAGGAAACAAGACTTAAGGTTGCTGACAATACAGGTGCTAAAGAGTTACTTTGCATCAGAGTATTAGGCGGATCAGTAAGAAGATATGCAAATATCGGCGATATCATCGTTGCCTCAGTTAAAGACGCAACACCAGGCGGAGTTGTAAAGAAGGGCGATGTTGTTAAGGCCGTTGTAGTAAGAACAAAGAAGGGCGCTCGTCGTAAGGATGGTTCATACATCAAGTTCGATGAGAACGCTGCCGTAATTATAAAGGACGACTTAAATCCAAAGGGAACACGTATCTTTGGACCAGTTGCAAGAGAGTTAAGAGATAAGAAGTTCATGAAGATCATCTCACTTGCACCTGAAGTATTATAAGGAGGTGTAGAGACTGTGGCAACAATGAAGATTAAGAAAGATGATATGGTACAGGTTATCGCCGGCAAGGATAAGGGCAAAGAAGGAAAGGTCCTTTCAGTTGACGCAAAGAAGGGTACTGTAGTAGTTGAAGGTATTAATAAAGTATACAAGCACAGCAAGCCAAGCATGGCTAATCAGGCTGGCGGAATTATTGAAATGGAAGCTCCGCTCTCAATCTCCAACGTAATGTATCTTTACAAGGGTAAGCCTGTAAGAATCGGTTTCGAAGGAACAGGCAAGGACAAGGTTCGTGTAGCTAAAGTTGACGGTAAGACAGAGAAGATAGATTAATTGGAAGGAGGTCGTCTTAGGTGAGTAGACTTAAAGAGAAGTATGACGCTGAAATAAAGAGCGCCATGACTGAGAAATTCGGATATAAAAATGTAATGCAGATTCCAAAGCTCGATAAGATCGTTATTAACATGGGCGTTGGTGAAGCTAGAGAAAATGCTAAGGTTTTAGATGCTGCTATTAAGGATCTTGAGACAATCACAGGACAGAAGGTAGTAGTTACCCGTGCAAAGAAGTCAGTTGCTAACTTCAAGTTAAGAGAGGGAATGCCTATCGGATGTAAGGTAACTCTCCGTGGCGAGAAGATGTATGAGTTCTTAGATCGTTTTGTAAATCTTGCACTTCCTCGTGTACGTGACTTCAGAGGTATCAATCCTAACGGATTTGATGGAAGAGGTAACTATGCTGTTGGTATTAAGGAACAGCTCATCTTCCCTGAGATCGAGTATGATAAGGTAGATAAGGTAAGAGGTATGGACGTAATAATGGTTACAACAGCACACACTGATGAAGAAGCTCGCGAGCTTTTAACATTATTCGGTATGCCTTTCAGCAAATAATTAAGGAGGAGATTCAAGATGGCTAAGACATCAATGAAAGTAAAGCAGCAGCGTCCACAGAAGTTCTCAACCAGAGAATATACACGTTGCAATATATGTGGTCGTCCACATTCAGTATTAAAGAAATACGGAATTTGCAGAATCTGCTTCCGTGAGTTAGCATATAAGGGCCAGATCCCTGGCGTTAAGAAGTCAAGCTGGTAAGAGTAGAAGGAGGAAATTTATTATGTCAATGAGCGATCCAATAGCAGATATGCTTACAAGAATTCGTAATGCTAATACAGCAAAGCATGATACAGTAGAAATCCCTGCTTCAAAGATGAAGAAAGCTATTGCCGACATCCTTTTATCAGAGGGATATGTTAAGGCTGTAGATATAATCACAGATGGTAAGTTTGAGACAATCAAAATCACATTGAAGTATGGTGCAGACAAGAATGAGAAGATCATCACAGGTCTTAAGAGAATATCAAAGCCTGGTCTTCGTGTTTACGCAAGTAAGGATGAGCTTCCAAAGGTACTTGGCGGTTTAGGAACAGCTATTATTTCAACAAATAAGGGTGTTTTAACTGACAAGGAAGCTAGAAAAGAAAACGTAGGTGGAGAGGTTCTCGCATTTATCTGGTAATCCGGGTAAATGTGAGTTTTAACACCGGATATAGCAAGTATATTCAGTATTAAAATATAAGGAGGAAGGCAAAATGTCACGTATCGGAAGAATGCCTATCGCGGTACCTGCAGGAGTTACTGTAGATATTGCAGAAAATAATAAAGTGACTGTTAAAGGACCAAAGGGAGAGCTTGTAAGAGTACTTCCAGAGGAGATGGAGATTAAGTTAGAGGCTGATGTTATTACAGTATCAAGACCAAATGACTTAAAGAAGATGAGATCATTACACGGTTTAACAAGAACTCTTATCAACAACATGATCATTGGTGTTACTCAGGGTTATGAGAAGACTCTTGAAGTAAACGGTGTAGGTTACAGAGCTCAGAAGCAGGGCAACAAGCTTGTTCTTGCTCTTGGTTATTCACATCCAGTTGAAATGGTAGATCCAGCAGGCCTTGAGACAAAGGTTGACGGAAACAAGATCATCGTAAGCGGTATCGACAAGGAAAAGGTTGGTCAGTACGCTGCAGAGATCAGAGAGAAGAGAGCCCCAGAACCATATAAGGGCAAGGGTATCAAGTATATCGATGAAACTATCAGACGTAAAGTTGGTAAGACTGGTAAGAAATAATAAAGGAGTGAGATAAGATGATTAAAAAAGAATCAAGAAGCGAAATTCGTGTTAAGAAGCACATGCGTGTTCGTAACCGTTTATCCGGAACAGCAGAGAGACCACGTTTAGCAGTGTTCAGAAGTAATAATCATATGTACGCTCAGATTATTGATGATACAGTAGGCAACACATTAGTAGCAGCTTCAACAGCAGAGAAGGCTGTTAAGGCTGAGCTTGAGAAGACAAATGATGTTGCTGCAGCAGCTTACGTTGGTAAGGTTATTGCAGAGAGAGCATTAGAGAAGGGTATCAAGGCTGTTATCTTTGACAGAGGCGGTTTTGTTTACCATGGTAAGATACAGGCGTTAGCAGATGCAGCTAGAGAAGCTGGTCTGGAATTCTAATAAGGAGGAAAACAACATATATGAAGCGTGAAATTATAGATGCTAGTAAGCTTGAGTTAGAAGACAAAGTAGTAGACATCAAGCGTGTAACAAAGGTTGTTAAGGGTGGACGTAATTCCAGATTCGCATGTCTCGTTGTAGTTGGTGACAAGAATGGCCACGTTGGCGTAGGCGTTGGAAAGGCTGTTGAGATTCCTGAAGCTATCCGTAAGGGTAAAGAAGACGCAGCTAAGAACCTGGTAACAGTTCCATTTAATGAAAATAAAAGTGTTCCTTATGATTGGAACGGAAAGTTCGGTAGTGCTTCTGTATTACTTAAGGAAGCTCCGGAAGGTACTGGTATCATCGCCGGTGGTCCAGCACGTAGCGTACTTGAGCTTGCAGGATACAAGAATATCCGTACAAAGTCCTTAGGATCTAACAATAAGCAGAACGTAGTACTTGCAACAATCAAGGGTCTTTCAGAGATCAAGGCTCCAGAAGAGATTGCAAGACTTCGTGGAAAATCTGTTTCAGAGATACTTAACTAAGGAGGTATTTAAAAATGGCAGATAAGTTAAAAGTAACATTAGTAAAATCACCTATCGGTGCGGTGCCTAAGCACAGAAGAACAGTTGAAGCATTAGGCTTAAAGAAGGTCAACAAGTCAGTTGAGCTTCCTAACAACGCTGCAACTCTTGGTATGGTACAGCAGGTTAATTATTTAGTAAAGGTAGAAGAAGTATAATATTAAGGAGGTGCAGGAATGGATTTATCAACATTAAGACCAGCAGATGGTTCAAAGCATAGCGATAACTTCAGAGTTGGCCGTGGACATGGTTCAGGAAACGGTAAGACTGCAGGTAAGGGTCATAAAGGTCAGAAGGCACGTTCAGGATCACCTAGACCAGGTTTTGAAGGTGGCCAGATGCCATTATATAGAAGACTTCCTAAGAGAGGTTTCCAGTGCATCAATCACAAGGACATCGTAGCAATCAATGTTTCAGTTCTTGATAGATTTGAAGATGGTGCAGAAGTAACTGTTGACACACTTATCGAGGCTGGTATCGTTAAGAACTCTCGTGATGGCGTTAAGATTCTTGGTAACGGTGAGTTAACAAAGAAGCTCAATGTTAAGGCAAATGCTTTCTCTAAGTCCGCTGTAGAAAAGATCGAAGCAGCAGGCGGAAAAGCTGAGGTGATGTAATAATGTTCAAAACCTTAAGAAATGCTTTTAAGGTAAAGGAAACTAGATCAAAATTATTATATACACTTTTTGCACTGGTAGTGATCAGACTTGGTAGTCTGATCACAGTGCCGGGCATCCAGAAAGAGGCAATTCAGCAGTATCTTAAGAATTCCCTTGGTGATTCACTGAATATCTTCAGTTCATTCACCGGAGGATCATTCGACCAGATGTCAATATTTGCCCTTTCAGTAACTCCATATATTACAGCAACCATCATCATCCAGCTTCTTACCATTGCCATACCGGCACTGGAAGAAATGCAGAAGGATGGAGAAGACGGTAGAAAGAAGATAACGGCTATCACAAGATTTATGACAGTGGGTCTTGCAATCCTTGAGAGTGCCGGACTTGCAGTAAGTTTTGGACAGAAGGGTTATCTTAATAACTACAGCTTCATAACTGTAATAGAGATGATAGTGATCCTCACAGCCGGAAGTGCATTTGTAATGTGGCTGGGTGAGAGGATTACCGAGCGAGGCGTTGGAAACGGTATCTCCATCATACTTTTGATAAACATTGTTTCAACAATGCCAAACGACTTTAAGAACGTATTTACAACATATACTAAGAAGTATCTGGGTGAAGGCGATTACATCAGAATGACAGTTTCGGTAGTTACTGTTGTTGTTATCGTTGCATTGGTTGTTGCACTTGTATGTGCACTCCAGGGTGCTGAGAGAGAGATCCCTGTTCAGTATGCCAAGAGCGTGAGAGGAAGAAGAACCGTTGGAGGTCAGTCTTCATCAATTCCGCTTAAGGTAAATACAGCAGGCGTTATCCCTGTAATCTTTGCATCCTCAATACTTTCAATACCTGCTATAATCGTGAATCTTTTCGGTATCAAGTCATCAGGTGTTGGAGCTAAGATACTTAATGCATTAAGCCAGTCAAACTGGTTCAATAAGGCAAACTGGTGGCCGACATTAGGTCTTCTGGCATATGTATTACTTGTGTTCTTCTTCGCATATTTCTATACGGCAATCACATTCAATCCTATGGAAATTGCAAATAACATGAAGAAGGGCGGCGGCTTTATTCCGGGTATCAGACCGGGAAAGCCAACTCAGGATTATTTGAATAAGATCCTTAATTATATAATATTTATCGGAGCTGTTGGTCTTCTTATAGTAGCTGTAATCCCAATGTTCTTCAACGGATACTTCGGAATGACATTCTCATTCGGTGGTACATCTATCATCATCGTTGTAGGTGTTGTTATAGAGACAATGAAGGGTCTTGAATCACAGATGCTTCCAAGACATTATCAGGGCTTCCTGTTAGATAAATAATAATCGTACTTTGATTATAAATAAGAATGGGAGTGCACATTTTTGTGTACTTCCTATTCTTGTAATATGAAACAATCAAACAATAAAGTTAATGGGAGAAGTCATGATTCATGGGGGAGGAACCATGATATCAGAGCTCCGGAGAGGATTATATATATGAAGATAATTATGTTAGGCGCACCTGGTGCAGGAAAAGGAACACAGGCTAAGATGATAGCTGCCAAGTATGGCATTCCACACATTTCAACAGGTGATATATTCAGAGCAAATATTAAGAACGGTACAGAGCTTGGTGCTAAGGCAAAAGAGTACATGGATAAGGGATTACTTGTACCGGACGAGTTAGTTGTAGATTTAGTTATAGATAGATTTAAGGCAGATGATTGCAAGAATGGTTATGTGCTTGACGGATTTCCAAGAACAATACCACAGGCAGAGGCACTTGATAATGCCCTTACAGCAATCGGTGAGTCAGTAGACTACGCAATAAACGTAGAAGTTCCTGATGAGAATATAGTAAACAGAATGTCAGGAAGAAGAGCATGTGTAGGTTGTGGAGCAACATATCACATTGTTTACAATCCAACAAAGGTAGAGGGCAAGTGTGATACATGCGGTGCAGATCTTATATTAAGAGATGATGACAAGCCTGAGACAGTATTAAACAGATTAAAGGTTTATCATGAGCAGACACAGCCACTTATTAATTACTATGAAGGCAAAGGCATATTAAAAGAGGTTGATGGTACAGTAGATATGAACGAAGTATTTGCAGCTATCACAGCTATCTTAGGTGAATAATATATGTCCATTTCTATAAAGAACCCGGAAGAGATAGAACTCATGAAGGAGGCAGGAAGAATACTTGCCATAACCCATGAGGAGCTGAAGAAAACTATAAAGCCAGGTATTACCACATATGATATAGATAAGCTGGGTGAAGAAGTGATAAGGAGTTACGGATGTACACCATCATTCCTTAATTATTGCGGGTATCCGGCTTCCATATGTGTATCCATAAATGAAGAGGTAGTACACGGGATACCTTCCAGAACCAGATATATAAAGGAAGGAGACATTGTAAGTCTTGACGCGGGAGTCATATATAAGGGATATCATTCCGATTCTGCCAGAACATATGGCGTCGGAGAGATAAGTCCTGTGTGTACAGACCTTATAAAAGTTACAAAACAGAGCTTCTTTGAAGCACTTAAGGTAGCCCGGGCAGGCAATCATATAAAGGATATAGGGGTTGCAGTCGAGAGATATGTTCTGCAGCACGGATTTGATGTGGTTGTTGATCTAGTTGGTCACGGCGTAGGAAAAAATCTCCATGAGGAGCCTGATGTTCCGAACTTCGCCACAAGAAGAAGAGGACCGAAGCTAAAAGCAGGAATGACTATAGCAATAGAACCTATGGTCACTGTTGGAGATTATCATGTGAACTGGCTGGATGACGGATGGACAGTGGTTACAGCCGATGGACTTGCGGCGGCACATTATGAGAACACTATACTCATAACAGAAAGTGAGCCGGTAATATTGTCCAGGGCAGAGGGCCTGGAGTTATAGAATGAAAAATAACTTCTATATAATATGATTTTAAAATCAGGAGGATTTGAAATGTCAAAAGCAGATGTAATTGAAGTAGAAGGAAAAGTTGTTGAGAAGCTTCCGAATGCCATGTTTCAGGTAGAGCTTGAGAATGGACATAAGGTACTTGCCCATATAAGCGGAAAGCTGAGAATGAATTATATCAAGATTCTTCCAGGGGATAAAGTTACTATTGAATTATCACCATATGATCTTACAAAGGGCAGGATCGTTTGGAGAGATAAATAAAAACAAATAAGTCGCAAAAAAACTAAAAAAGTGGCTTAAAATTTAAAAAAGTGTGCTTGCATTTTAAATCGAAAGATGTTAGAATGTCTATTCGTAGCGGACTTTTTTTGAAAGGAGAGTTTCTAATGAAGGTTAGAGCATCAGTAAAACCTATATGCGATAAGTGCAAAGTTATCAAGAGAAAGGGTATCGTTAGAGTTATCTGCGAGAATCCAAAGCACAAACAGCGTCAGGGTTAATCAAAAAAGGAACGAGGTATTTTGGATGATAGCCCATCTGTGAGAATGCCTTGTTTTTGTGCGTCAACACGTATTGTGTTGAAAAAATGAAGCGGCTGGCGGCATAATCATTATATGCTGCATATTAATATAGTTTTATTATTGGAAAGTCATGAGACAGTGTATGCATTTCACCCCATTACATATGTTCTGGGATATGCTGGAGCTTGATTTACCACACAAGAAGATTTTATACGGAGGTTAATTAGAATGGCTCGTATTTCAGGTGTTGATTTACCAAGAGAGAAGCGTGTTGAAATTGGACTTACTTATATATATGGTATCGGTTTAGTATCATCACAGCGTATTCTTAAGGAAGCAAATGTAAACCCAGATACACGTTGCGCAGACTTAACTGATGATGAAGTAAGAAGAATCAGCGAAGTTATCAATGCAACACAGGTTGTAGAGGGTGATTTACGTAGAGAAGTAGCACTTAATATTAAGCGTTTACAGGAAATTGCATGTTATCGTGGAAAGCGTCACAGACAGGGTCTCCCAGTTCGTGGACAGAAGACAAAGACCAATGCAAGAACTCGTAAGGGTCCTAAGAAGACAGTTGCAAACAAGAAGAAGTAATTATTCTATATAATATTTGAAAAACCATAGGAGGTTTTAAGTTAATGGCTAAGCAAGTTACTAAAAAAGTGGCTAAGAAGCGTGTTAGAAAAAGCGTTCAGCATGGACAGGCTCATATCCAGTCATCTTTCAATAATACAATCGTTACATTAACAGACGCTGAGGGTAATGCACTTTCATGGGCAAGTGCAGGCGGATTAGGCTTCAAGGGTTCAAAGAAGTCAACTCCATATGCTGCTCAGATGGCTGCAGAGACAGCTGCTAAGGCTGCCGCACCATACGGTTTAAAGACTGTTGATGTTATGGTAAAGGGTCCGGGATCAGGTAGAGAGGCAGCAATTCGTGCACTTTCAGCTTGCGGAATCGATGTAGTTAGTATTCAGGATGTTACACCAGTACCACACAATGGTTGCCGTCCACCGAAGAGAAGAAGAGTATAATTAGGAGGTACAGATAAGATGGCAGTAGATAGAACCCCAGTTCTTAAGAGATGCAGATCTTTAGGCATGGAGCCAATGTATCTCGGAATAGATAAGAAATCAAACAGAAAGTCAGCAAGAGCAAACAAGAAGGTAAGCGAGTATGGACTTCAGCTTCGTGAAAAGCAGAAGGCTAAGTTCATCTATGGCGTATTAGAGAAGCCTTTCCGTAACCTTTTCGCTAAGGCAGAGCAGCAGAAGGGATTAACAGGTCCAAACTTAATGACATTACTTGAGTTAAGACTTGATAACATCATCTTCAGAATGGGATTTGCCAGAACAAGAAGAGAAGCAAGACAGATCGTTGATCACAAGCATGTACTTGTGAACGGTAAGGGCGTAAACATTCCTTCATATGAGGTAAAGGCTGGCGACAAGATCGAGATAAGAGAAAAGAGTAAGTCATTACAGAGATATAAGGATATCATGGAAGCTACTGAAGGACATTTAGTACCAGGATGGTTAAATGTTAACAGAGAGACACTTTCAGGTGAAGTTGTTGACAGACCAACAAGAGAGCAGATTGATGTTCCTGTAAACGAGACCCTTATTGTCGAGTTATATTCTAAGTAATTTCTATAATTATTTGGTATGTAGCAGTTATTTTCCCATAAAGGAGGGGCTTAAATGTTTGAATTTGAGAAACCAAATATCAGAGTGGTTGAGATTTCAGATGATAACAAGTATGGCAAGTTTGTAGTAGAACCTTTGGAGAGAGGCTATGGTACAACACTTGGTAATTCACTTAGAAGAATTATGCTTTCCTCATTACCTGGTACTGCTGTACGTCAGGTAAAGATCAAAGGTGTATTACATGAGTTCAGCTCAATCCCAGGCGTTAAGGAAGATGTTACAGAGATAATAATGAATATTAAGTCATTGGTTATCAAGAATAACTCACTTTCTAATGAGCCAAAGCAGGCATACATTGATGTGTCAGGCGAGAGAGTGGTAAGAGCATCTGATATTCATGTAGATGGAGATCTTGAGATTGTTAATCCGGATCTTGTAATTGCCAACTTGAGTGGTCCTGATGCAAAGCTCGAGATGGAACTCACTATTGCAAATGGTCGTGGTTATGTTGGTTCAGATAAGAATAAGGAACCGGAAGCTCCAATCGATGTAATTGCAATAGATTCAATCTACACACCAGTAGAAAGAGTAAATCTTACAGTACAGAATACTCGTGTAGGTCAGGTTACAGATTATGATAAGTTGACACTTGATGTATTCACAAACGGTGCCCTTGCTCCGGATGAGGCAGTAAGCCTTGCAGCAAGAGTATTAGTTGAACATTTGAATCTGTTTGTTGATCTCTCAGACAAGGCCGGAGCAATAGATGTGATGGTAGAAACAGAGTCAGATGAGAAGGAAAAGGTTCTTGAGATGAATATTGATGAGCTTGAATTATCAGTTCGTTCATACAACTGCTTAAAGAGAGCCGGTATCAATACAGTTGAAGAATTAATAAACAAGACTCCAGAGGATATGATGAAGGTTCGTAACCTCGGTCGTAAGTCATTGGATGAAGTTTTAGCTAAGCTTAGAGAGTTAGGTTTAAAGCTTAATGAGAGCGATGACTAAAGCTTATAAGGTGGCCGTGTTCCACTAAAGCCGAATAATAGTAAGCATAGTGAAGACCCGCAAAAGGGTAAGGAGGATAAAATAAAATGGCAATGTATAGAAAACTTGGAAAAGCTAGTGCACAGAGAAATGCATTACTTCGTAACCAGGTAACACAGTTATTATACCATGGAAAGATTAAGACAACTGAGGCTAGAGCTAAGGAAGTTGTTAAGATCGCAGAGAAGCTTATCACACTTGCAATCAAGGAAAAGGATAACTACGATGAAGTTACTGTAACAGCTAAGGTTGCTAAGAAGGATAAGGACGGCAAGAGAGTAAAGGAAGTTGTAGACGGCAAGAAGGTTACAGCTTACGATGAAGTAGAGAAGACAATCAAGAAGGATCAGCCTTCAAGACTTCATGCCAGAAGAGAGATGCTTAAGGTTTTATATCCTGTAGTTGAAGTTCCAACAGATGCAGCAGGTAAGAAGGCAGGCACAAAGAAGATTGATTTAACAGAGAAGTTATTCAACGAGTACGCTACAAAGTACGCTACACGTAACGGTGGTTACACAAGAATCATCAAGATCGGTCAGCGTAAGGGCGATCAGGCTTTAGAAGTAATTCTCGAGTTAGTATAATATCTACTTAGATAAAAGGCCATCAGGTACATTCGGTTGTGCCTGGTGGTCTTTTGTTTTATCGCTGGAACATTGCTTTTTAGTGTTGAAGGAGGTAGCCATGTTCTACATATCTACGGACAATCTCACCCATGAATTTAATATACGCGACGCGACAGGTAACATAATGGCGAAGAAGAGGGCCTGTGATGGAGTAAATGTCCATGTGGAGAAGGGGGCATTTGTTGCAATATTGGGCAGAAATGGTTCAGGTAAATCAACATTTGCAAGACACCTTAATGGACTGCTGATGGCTACGGAGGGAAGCGTCTATATAGCCGATGAGAAGGTGGAGGACAAAAACCTCATAGATATCCGTAGGAAGCTTGGGATGGTATTTCAGAATCCTGACAACCAGATAGTAGGAAACAGCGTCAAGGAAGATGTGGCATTCGGACTAGAGAATCTGGGACTTCCCAGCAAGGAAATATGGGCAAGGATATATGAAACCTTAAAGATCACAGGAATGGGGGCATATATAGACCGGAATGTGGCAAGGCTGTCCGGAGGACAGAAACAGAGGCTTGCAATAACCTCAGTGTGTGCCATGAAGCCGGAAACTATAGTGCTTGACGAAGCAACGTCTATGCTTGATCCCGAAGCCAGTAAAAACATACTTGATAGTGTTCTGGAACTGAATAAAAAGTATGGTATTACCATAATCATGATAACCCACAGGATCGAAGAGGCAGTTCTTGCAGATTACATATATGTAATGGGAGCAGGAAAGGTGCAGCTTGAAGGGGCAACCGGACATGTCATAACCCGGGTGAAAGAGCTTGAGGCCCTTGGACTTGAGGCCCCACTATATGAAAAGGTTAAGTATGAGCTGGGATTTACAGGGAATGATAAAGAGCTGATCTCTTATATAAAGGAGAAAGCCGGAAGATCATCAAGTGAAGAAGCCGGTTCTTCAAGAAAGAATCAAATAGAAGATAATGATGGAAGAATAGTGAATTTATCATATGAAAGTGATGTAGATAAAGAAGATAATCTTATATCTGAAACAAATATAGATAGGAAAAATGATAATCCCATATCTGAAAAGGATATAAGCAGGAAAGATGATATCCTCATATGGGCAAAGGATGTAAGATATATTTACAACAATGGGGACAGTACCCTGCAGGCAGTGAAGGGTGTAAGCTTTCAGATAAAGAAAGGTGAGATAGTTGCTATTGCGGGACATACCGGATCGGGGAAGACTACACTTATACAGATGTTTAACGGACTGCTGCGTCCTACATCAGGCGAACTTTTCGTTGCCGGAACAGATATAGCTAATGTAAAAGACCTGAAACAGCTTAGAAAGGGCATAGGTTATGTATTTCAGTATCCGGAATATCAATTGTTCGAGGCAAGCGTTCTCAAGGATGTAAAATATGGACCTGTTAATTTCGGATTTTCCGAACAGGAAGCTGATGGGTTGGCAAGGGACGCCTTAAAGCTTGTGTCTATCGGTGAGGAAATGTACGAAATGTCACCATTTGACCTGTCGGGCGGGCAAAAGAAAAGAGTTGCTCTTGCAGGAATACTTGCTTATAAGCCTGAGCTTTTAATACTTGATGAGCCGGTGGCAGGACTTGACCCTGAAAGCAAAAGGGAGTTATTTGCCCTTATAAGAAGGCTCAACAGGGAAGAAGGAACCACAATAATATTTGTATCCCATGACATGAAGGATGTATACGAAATGGCTCCAAGAACCATAGTCCTTAATGAGGGAGAGATAGCCTACGATGGAGATACCGGAGAAATGTTCAGAAACGACAAACTTGTCCGGGCAAATCATCTGGCTGTGCCGGAGCTGGTGAGTTTTAAGCAGAAACTGGAACCGGAGATAGATATAAGAGAAAACACCATTGCAGGGGTTGTGGAGAAGCTAAAAGAGCATTTATAAGAACTGAAGTGACCAGAGCCATGTAAGGACGGAAAAATATATGAAAGAGACACTGTTGATATGATCAAGGATATGACCATAGGTCAGTACTATGAGGGGAATTCACCTGCCCATAGACTGGATCCCAGAACCAAATTGATAATTACAATTATATATGCCATATTGGTGTTTTTTTGCACCACACTGCCCCTTGTTATATGGGCTACTGTAGGACTTGTGGTGTATGTACTGATGTCCCGGGTGCCTTTAAGACATATTTTCAGAGGACTGAAATTTGTATGGTTCTTTGTTATTGTGACGGCTGTTGTCAGCCTCTTTAACGGAGACGGAGAGGTGCTGTGGTCCTGGTGGAAGCTGTCTGTGACTACCGGCGGTCTGTATCGCACAGGGATACTCACCATGCGTTTATTCTACCTTATAGTAGGTTCTTCCATCATGACATATACCACAATGCCGTTAAGGCTCACGGACGGTCTGGAGAGGATTTTCTCATTCCTCAAGGTGTTCAGGGTGCCCGTATCGGAAATGGCTATGATGATATCCATTGCTCTGAGATTTATCCCAATTTTAATGGAGGAGTTAGATAAGATCATCAAGGCACAGACCTCAAGAGGTGCGGATTTCGAGGCGGGAAATGTATTTAAACGTATAAAAGCATATGTGCCGGTGCTGGTTCCTTTATTTGCCTCGTCCATAAGAAGGGCGACAGAACTGGCAGAGGCCATGGACGCCAGGTGCTATCAGGGCGGCGAGGGCAGAACTAAGCTGGTGCCTCTTGAATACACCTACAGGGATGTGGTGGCGTATGGGTGCCTTGCGGTATTTGCAGTGGGAGTTATCCTTGGAAGGACAGTTTTTATGTAGGAAATTGACAAGCGAATATCATTATGTGAAAAGGGATAAGAATGAAGCGGATTAAATTGATAGTTGCCTACGATGGGACAAATTATTGTGGGTGGCAGACACAGATAAACGGAATAACAGTGGAGGAAGTCTTAAATAAGACCCTTTCCGGGCTTTTGAAGGAGGATATAAGGGTGATTGGTGCAAGCCGTACAGACTCAGGGGTACATGCCCTTGGTAATGTGGCTGTGTTTGATACGGAATCAAAGATCCCAGGGGACAAATTCTCATTTGCCCTTAATCAGAGGCTGCCGGAGGATATAAGGATACAGGAATCCTGCCAGGTTGCGGATGATTTCCATCCGAGATTTTGCGACACTATAAAGACCTACGAATACAAGATACTTAACAGGAAGTTTGCATTGCCTACAGAAAGGCTGTACTCGGCATTTGTATATTATCCTCTTGATGTGGAGAAAATGCAGATGGCGGCAGCTTATCTGGTGGGAGAGCATGATTTCAAGAGCTTCTGCTCATCGGGCTCCCAGGTTGAGAGCACTGTAAGGACAATAACAGACATCTCCGTTGAGAAGCATGGGGAAATGATCTCCATAAGAGTCAGCGGAAATGGCTTCTTATATAATATGGTAAGGATAATAGTGGGAACACTGATGAAGATCGGCCTTGGTGTATGGCAACCGGAGCGTATGGAAGAAATACTTAATGCCTGCGACAGGAATGCCGCCGGACCTAAGGCGGAGGCAAGGGGACTGACCCTTGTGGAGATCAGATATCTGTAGATGCAGGATATAAATTTGTGAGAAGCAGGTGGACAAGATCAGCGTATATAGATTTTCTGGAACAAGATGTGGACAAATCCACAAGAATTTCATAAAGTTGTGGAAAAATCATAAAAATTTGCTGATAAAAACCTGCAAAATTTGTATAAAACCCACATTAAAAATTCGTTGACACACCTGGACGAGTATAATATAATGTATGAATGTGTGAAGATTATAAGTATGTTGCGAACCAATGCCCCGGTAAGCGACATATCATTATATATATCATATAAAACAATATGAATAAATTAGGAGGTACCACGATGAAGAGCTTTATGGCAAGCCCATCAACAATAGAGAGAAAGTGGTATGTAGTTGACGCTACAGGACATACTTTAGGACGTTTATCTTCAGAGATAGCAAGCATTTTAAGAGGAAAGAACAAACCAACATTTACACCTCACATTGATACAGGTGACTACGTAATAGTTGTAAACGCTGACAAGATCAAGGTTACAGGTAAGAAGATGGATCAGAAGATCTACTACAACCACTCAGATTATGTTGGTGGAATGAAAGAGACAACTTTAAAAGAGAAGATGGCTAAGAAGCCAGAGGATGTTATTCGTTTAGCAGTTAAGGGAATGCTTCCAAAGGGACCACTTGGAAGAAGCATGATCACAAAGCTTCACATATATGCAGGTCCAGAGCACAATCATCAGGCTCAGAAGCCAGAAGTTTTAGAGATTAAGTACTAAGAAGGAGGATAACGTAAATGGCTAAGACAACTAAGTTCTACGGAACAGGAAGAAGAAAAAGCAGCATTGCCAGAGTATATATCACTCCTGGTACTGGTAAGATCACAATCAACAAGAAGGATATGGACGAGTATTTCGGTCTTGATACATTAAAGGTTATCGTTAGACAGCCACTTGTTGCTACAGGCACAGACGGCAAGTTTGATGTATTAGTTAATGTAAAGGGTGGCGGATTTACAGGTCAGGCCGGTGCAATCAGACACGGTATTTCAAGAGCATTACTTCAGGCTGATTCAGATGAGTACAGACCAACATTAAAGAAGGCTGGTTACCTCACAAGAGATCCAAGAATGAAGGAAAGAAAGAAGTACGGCTTAAAGGCAGCTCGTCGTGCTCCACAGTTCTCAAAGAGATAATTACTTATACAATTTGGAACGTCGCAGAACGATTCGAAGTATATTATACCCCAGGACTTATGTCCTGGGGTTTTTGATGTTATGGCAACGAGTTATGTGCAAAACTCTTGACAAAACAGTAAAGAAGAGTAAAAATAAATAAAAAGAGTAAAGAACAGTAAAAGAAGCGTTGAAGTGCAAAATCCATTTACATTAATTTTTGGAAAAAGCCCATTGGAATCTATATCCAGGTTGGCGCAGACCAATGAAATAATAGACGCCTTTTCCACAGAGATATCAAATCAGCAGATTTATATGATCACAGGAGTCCGAGGCAGTGGCAAAACAGTTATGCTGACTGATATTTCTAAGCATTTCAAGAAAGATAAGGATTGGATCGTTATTGAATTAAATCCGGACAGGGATCTGCTTCGTAGCTTTGCGGCTAAATTATATGACGAAAAATATTTGCAGGAAGCATTTTTAAATGCAAAACTTGATCTTTCTATATTTGGTATAGGAGTTTCTGTGGAGAAGTCCAAGAAGTTTTTTGACATAGAAAATGCCATTCAGGCTATGTTAGATATAGTTAAGAAGAAAAAGAAGAGGGTGCTTATATCTATTGATGAGGCAGTCAGCAATGAAGAAATGAAAATATTTGCAGGTACGTTTCAGATACTGGTTCGTAATGAATATCCGATATTCTTGCTGATGACGGGGGTGTTTGAGAATATAGACGCTCTACAGAACGAGAAAAATCTGACATTCCTGTACAGGACACCGAAGATTAAGCTGCAACCATTGGATAAAGGGGCGGTCAAGCAGAAGTATCAGGAGATATTCTCATTGACAAATGAGGCCTCTTTGGAGATGGCAGAGCTGACAAAGGGATATCCTTTTGCATTTCAGGTTTTGGGATATCTTACATGGCAGAAAGCCGGTGACTATAAATCTGTGATAGGTATGTACAGGCAGTATCTGAGCGAATATGTGTATGATAAGATCTGGTCAGAACTGTCCAATAAGGACAAAAAGGTGTGCTGTGGAATTGCAGAAACGGACTCCGGTAAGATAAAGGAGATCAGAGATAAGCTTTCCATGAAGACAAATGAGTTCAATCCATATCGTGACCGTTTAAAGAAAAAGGGCATAATTAATTGTGAAGAGCACGGATATGTATATTTTTATTTGCCGGAATTTTCTGATTATGTACTGACTCATGCATTATAAACTTAAGATATTTGTATGATCATAGAAAAACAATAAATGCAAGTCAAAAAGTAAAGAACAATAAAAATAAATGAAAACAGTAAAAAAGAGTAAAGAACAGTAAACGTAACAAAAAACAGTAAAGAACAGTAAAAATAATTAGAGCCGGTAAAAGGACTCCGCCACTGATATACTCCCGCCAAATAGGCAGGGGACATATCAGCAGCGTAGTCCTTTTATATTTCATCCACCCATATTAAGCACATTGATAAGCAGCACCCATACAAGACCATAGTATGAGATAACTGCTACAAGATCGTTCACAGTAGTAATAAGGGGACCGGATGCTACTGCCGGGTCGATCTTGATCCTGTTAAAGAAGATAGGGATAAGTGTGCCTACAAGACTGGAGATGACCATTGCAACCACCAGTGACAATCCGACACAGCCGGATATAAGGAATGAGTAGTAAAGGGGGTTATGCTTGAAGACCCAGATGTATCCACCGATAAACATAAATGCCATGATACCTAAGAACAGGCCGTTAAAGAAGCCAATACGCATTTCCTTGGTTACAAGACGAAGCTTATCGGCACCAGAAACCTGGTCATCTGCCAGCACTCTTATGGTGACCGCCAGAGACTGGGTTCCTACATTTCCCGCCATATCAAGAATAAGGGACTGGAAGCATATAACTATAGGAAGGATTGCCACTACTGTTTCAAATATTCCTACGATGGAGGATACTCCTATTCCCAGAAACAGAAGTATTATGAGCCATGGAAGTCTCTTCTTTACACTGACAAATGTAGATTCCTTCAGATCCTCCTGCTCGGAGAGACCACCAAGCTTTGCGTAATCCTCGCTCAGTTCTTCATCAGAAGCCTCCATGAGATCCTCGGCAGTTATGACACCGATAAGCCTCTTTGAACCGTCAATAACCGGAATAGAGTCCTCCGCATAATCCTTGAGTCGTTCAATGCACTCGTCAATCTTTGCATGGTCAGATACATAAGGATATGACAGCATTATTATATCTGAAAGAGGGGTATCAGCCCTGGCAACGATCAGATCCTTCAGATCAATGGCACCGAAGAATTTGTCGTGCTTATTTGTCACATAAACTGTGGAAATGTTGTCATTTTCACCTGCCTGGGAGATGAGCTCCTGCATAGCCTGTCTTACATTTAAGGTGTTCTTGATGACGATGTAGTTGGTGGTCATGAGACTGCCGATCTCGTCATCGCTGTAGGACATGATCAGCTTTACATCATGGCTTGAATTGTTGTCCATCAGGTCCACAAGACGTTTCCTCGTGGATAAATCCAGATCGTCCATGGCGTCAATAGCGTCGTCAGAGTCCATCAGTGAAAGAACCTGGGCAGCACCATCAATTCCCAGCTCCCGGAGATACTCATCAGGATCCTCAATGTAGCTGAAGATCTCGGATATACGCTCCGCACCAAGCACCGGATACAGTGCCTTGCGCTCATTTTCATTTAATTGTTCAAATGCTTCCGCAATATCATTGTCATGGTAATCGGAAAGTCTGTCGCTAAGTGTCTTGGAATCTGCTCCTGAACGGAGAATAGTGAGAATTTCATTTAAGAAATTATTTTCATTCAAAATCTTTTTAAGCATTTTTGTCATTGTGTTGCCCTCCTTTTTGGATGTCGACTATCAATGAAAGCCGATATAATGTGTTTTATTGCTCACCCCCGGCAGCAATAAAAGACAACACAAAAACAAATGCAAATCAGCGTATACATACGACGAGTTGCACTGTCATGTTTAGTTTATCTGCATTGCCGCAGAGAACAAGTCTGTTGTAACTGTAACTGCCATTACTATCGCAACTGTCCATGTATATCACCTCCGTAAATTTCTGTATATTTCTTTTACACCAATTTAGAGTAACCCCGTAAAGGAAAAAGGTCAACCTGTTAAATTATAAAATTTTCGGAAAATATGTAATTAAACATAAACCCCCAATAAAACTGCTTCCCCTTTCGTCTATATATATGTAAAATGTAATTCGGAGATTATTTACAAATAAGACCTGAGAGAACTGCATTTAAGACATTTTGCAAATATATCACATAAGGACGGGAGAGAAACATGGATCAGATAACAGAATTAGTGAGAAGAGTGCTGGAGGGAGACACCCAGGCATTTGAGATTATTTACCAGAACACATACAGACAGATATATTATACCTGCATGAGCTTTCTGAAGAATGAACAGAATGTTTATGATGTTATGCAGGATACATATATAACAGCACTTACGAGGCTGGGACAGCTGCAGAACCCTGACAGGCTCGTAGCATGGCTTAACCAGATAGCAGTAAACCGGTGCAGGGATTTCTTAAGAAAGAGACAGCCTGAGCAGCTTCCTGATGAGCTGACCGGTACAGAGCTTGTGGAGAACAATGATAATTTTCTTCCAGAGAGCTATGTGATAAATGAAGAAAAGAGAAAGAAGCTTCTGGATATCATGCAGGAAGAGCTCTCAGCAGTACAGTATCAGACTATAATATTGTATTACTTTGACGGCATGAGCATATCAGAGATCGCAGAATGCATGCAATGTCCGGAAGGAACAGTGACCTATAGATTAAGTACTGCCAGAGGCAGGATAAAGAAGGGGGTTCAGGCATATGAGAATCTGTCAGGCCAGAAGCTGTACTCCTCAGGCGGCATCACATTACTTACAGCTGTATTCTATGCAGAAACCCAGAATCTGGTGGTACCGAACGTTTTAACAAAGATATTTGCGGCAGTCATGGGAACCGGAGCAACGGCGGGAGCAGTTACAGCAACTGGCTCAGTAGCATCAGCAGTGGCAGGCACATCAGCCACTGCAACGTCAGCGGGCGTGACCTCAGCAGCCGGAACCGGGGCATCAGCTGCAGCCAGAACCGGTGCAAAGGTATTATTTGCCACAACCAAGGCCAAGGTTACTGCAGGGATAGTTACAGCAGCTGTGGTGGCTGGTGGGGCAGCAGGGGTGGTAGCTCTGACCCATAAGAATGATACAGACCCATCGAAAGATGGAGGATATAAGGAAGTGAACATTCAGGTGGTAGATGACGAGTACCTGAATGTGACTATCACGAAGATATATGACAAGGGTTACATTCCGGACGAATGTCGTAATCTGCACAATCGGACATTGGATGAAAGCTACTGGAGTGCAAATGACTGCATAGTCGAATATCAGGTAGAGAACAAGACAGACGAGAATGTGTATCTTGATATCAGGTTTATGACAGGCAATAATGAAGCCTTTGACTATGACAGGGAGGTGGCTGTGACATGGCTGATCAATCCGGAGCAGAAAGCAGTGAGCTATATGAACAACCATGGAATTCCTACAGATATGGATGTGGGAAGGGATCCTATAGAGTGGGCAAAAACAGAAGCCATAGTTTATATAGAAGGAGATAATGGAGCAGATCTGGATGTGGTGGATTATGTGCTGGAGGATTTTGACTTTTATGGAAATGGTACAGATAAGACTTACAAGCGTACCGTGACTGACGACAGAGAGCAGGTCCTGGTTGACAATGATGATGTAAGGATAACCTTTATTGGCGCAGGAAGAAATACCAGACCAATATTCTATGCCGAGAATAAATCGGGCAGGGATCTGCGTGTGAAAATGTTAAGTGATTATGTGGGTGAGGATACCCTGGACATGCCTGCGGGAACTACAGGATATTTTACTATGAATTATATGAGAGACCGCGAATATGATGAGAATGCAGAAGCCACCAAAGCAGCCATGGCAGATGGAACACCGATTCCGGTTAATATCATAGTACAGGATTATTCGGAACTTGGTGGTAACTATATTAATTTCCGATCCTACTACCGGGAGCCGGATTATGACACCATGCCGGGAGAGAATGGGCACAGGTATTCGATGGATATCCAGGAAAAGATGCAGGACACTGAGAGAACATATACAGGAGAATTTACGTATTTTCTTATAGATGGAAAGTGAAAAATGCATACAAGGGTAAGATGTTCCCTGCTATATACAATAAGAGCATATAATTAAGAATGTATAAATAGGATCATATAAACATTATAATAAGAAGAGGCTGTCACTTCATCAAATATTGATTCGTGTGAGGTGACGGCCTCTTTCTCGTGGTGGTTCAATAAGCCTATATTTATTTGTTTATCTTACTGAGGAAATATTCGTGTATCCTGGTATCATCTGTAAGCTCTGGGTGGAATGCAAGACCAATCTGGTTCCTGTACTCAACAGCTACAATGTGATCGTCGACTGTTGACAATACCCTGACACCATCACCTGTTTCAGCTACATAAGGAGCCCTGATAAATACCATAGGATAAGTTCCCACAGGCTCTATATCGGCATTGGTATTGAAGCTTGACAGCTGTCTGCCGTATGCATTTCTCTTTACTGTAACAGGAAGAGTTGCGATGTGGCTTAAAGGATCGTCAGCCAGCTTCTCGGCAAGCAGGATAAGACCTGCACAGGTAGCGAGAACAGGAGTGCCGTTCTCTATCATTTCCCTGATGGTGTCTAACATGTCAAGCTTTCTTAAGAGCTGACCCTGAACGGTACTTTCACCGCCCGGAAGGACGATTCCATCTATATCCACGAGATCGGATTTCTGTCTTAATTCAACACAGGTGGCACCAAGCTTCTCAAGCATCTTCTCATGCTCGATAAATGCACCCTGCACAGCAAGTACACCGATTCTCATTTTACTTACCTCTTTCTTCCATGATTATTTTGATCTCATTTGCATTGATACCAACCATGGCCTCGCCAAGATCCTCTGAAAGCTCAGCGATAAGCTTAGCGTCTGTGAAGTTTGTAACAGCCTGAACGATAGCTGAAGCACGTTTTGCAGGATCGCCTGACTTGAAGATACCTGAACCAACGAATACACCCTCAGCACCTAACTGCATCATGAGAGCAGCGTCGGCAGGAGTTGCAACACCACCTGCAGCGAAGTTTACAACAGGAAGCTTGCCATTTTCATGTACATATAAAACAAGATCATAAGGAACCTGAAGCTGCTTAGCCTCCTCGAAGAGCTCATCCTTGCTCATTGAAGTGATCTTTCTGATCTCCTGGTTCATCTTTCTCATGTGACGTACAGCCTGAACAACATCACCTGTACCAGGCTCGCCCTTTGTTCTGATCATTGAAGCACCTTCATTAATTCTTCTTAATGCCTCGCCAAGATCCCTTGCACCACATACAAATGGTACCTTGAACTGTGTCTTGTCAATGTGGTATACATCATCAGCAGGTGAAAGAACTTCTGACTCGTCGATGTAGTCAATCTCTATAGCCTGAAGGATCTGAGCCTCAACGAAGTGACCGATACGGCACTTAGCCATAACAGGAATACTTACAGCCTCCTGGATACCCTTGATCATCTTAGGATCACTCATACGTGATACACCGCCGGCAGCTCTGATATCGGCAGGGATTCTCTCAAGTGCCATAACAGCACAAGCACCTGCAGCCTCAGCGATCTTAGCCTGCTCAGGAGTAGTAACATCCATGATAACTCCGCCCTTTAACATCTGGGCAAGACCCTTATTTAATTCATACTGTGATTTTTCCATTTTATAAAACCTCCTAAATCAATCTCAAAGTTAATAAAATACTAGGAAATCCAATAAATAGTTGTATTTCCCTGCCCATCATAATATAATAAGCTTGGTTATAAAAAAATACTCAAAATAATAAAAAAATACATGCCAGATAAAGGAGCCCAAATGCTGACATACGTCTTTAACGAAGTCGGAGTACCGCTTTATGAGCAGGTATACAAATCCATAAAAAACGACATAATAAAAGGAAGCCTGAAACCGGGAGAGAAGCTTCCCTCCAAAAGGACATTTGCAAATAACAATGGAATTAGTACCATTACGATACAGAATGCATATGACCAGTTGATAAGTGAGGGCTATATATATACCATCCCAAAGAAGGGCTATTACGTGTCGGATATTGCGGGAATTGCAAATGTTCCCACGGAATCCCGCATAAGGCTTGACATCAGGCTGCCAAAACAGCCGGTAAGATACGACATGGATCTGTCAAATAATAAGATAGCTCCGGACAGCTTTCCATTCTCTATCTGGGCGAAGCTTACCAGAGAGGTTCTGGCGGGAAAGAGTGCAGAGCTTATGGAGACACCGTTGGCCGCAGGCATAATCGAGCTTAGACAGGCCATAGCAGATCACCTGAAATCCTTCCGTGGTATGCTGGTTGATCCGAACCAGATAGTGGTTGGAGCGGGAACAGAGTATCTCTACGGACTTATTGTGCAGCTTCTGGGAAATGACAGAGAGTACTGCATTGAAAATCCCGGCTACAGGAAGCTTTCCCAGATATACAGCCAGTATCATATAAACTGCCGCTATGCCGACATGGATGACAGCGGCATTACCATAGAAGGCCTTATAAGGTCCGGAGCAGACATAGCCCACATCAGCCCGAACCATCATTTCCCTACAGGTATAACCATGCCGGCCAACAGACGTTATGAGGTTCTCGCCTGGGCAAATGAGAAAAGGGGACGCTATATAATAGAGGATGATTATGACAGTGAGTTCCGTCCTAACGGTAAGCCACTGCCTACTCTGTTCAGTATAGACGCATGCGAAAAGGTAATATATATGAATACATTTTCCAAGTCCCTGACACCTACCATCCGAATAAGCTACATGGTCCTTCCTGCCCACCTGGCAAATGAATTCTATGCAAGGCTTTCATTTTACTCCTGTACCGTCTCAAACTTTGAACAGTACACTCTGGCGGCATTTATAAATGAAGGATATTTTGAAAAGCACATTAACAGGATGAGGCTTTACTATCAGCGACAGCGCAAGAAACTCATAGACTGCATAGAAAAAAGCAGCCTTAAGGATAAGTGCACCATAATTGAAAATGATTCCGGTCTGCACTTCCTTATCAGGCTGGACACCGATCTGCCGGACGAAGAAGTGGAGAACCGCCTTAAAAAGTCGGGTATCCAGATCAGGGCGCTGTCGGAATACTATTTCACCGATCACGCCGGTAAGGAGCACTACTTCATAATGAACTACTCCCATATCGATATAAGCCGCATGCCGGAAGCCTGCGAGGCGATCTATAACTCCCTGAGTACAAATTGATATTTGCTTAATTTGTAAGAAATGGGAATAGAAAAATGAACAGGGATGGATAATATATTATTGTTTGGGCTATTTAACAGATGTAAAGCTCTGGAAATATAAATTATTGATAAAATAAACCAAATAAAGCAAAAATTTTTATAAAAGTAGTTGCCTTAAACCAGAAAATAGATTACACTTTTAAAGGATTACGGATATCCTATTTCTATAATTTAGATAGAGATATTTTTATACAAATTAAAAGAAAAGAGGTACATCGCAAAATGGCAAACATTGATTTAACAAAGTATGGCATTTCAGGAACAACAGAGATCATTTACAATCCTTCTTATGAATTATTATTTGAAGAAGAGACAAAGTCAACAAACGAAGGATATGAAGTAGGACAGAACACAGAACTTGATACTGTAAATGTTATGACAGGTGTGTTCACAGGACGTTCACCTAAGGATAAGTACATCGTTATGGATGAGAACTCAAAGGACACCGTATGGTGGACATCAGACGCATACAAGAACGATAACCACCCAATGGCAGAGAGCACTTGGGCAGTTGTTAAGGATATCGCTAAGAAGGAGCTTTCAAATAAGAAGCTTTATGTAGTTGATGCATTCTGTGGTGCTAACGCTGATACACGTATGGCAGTTCGTTTCATCGTTGAGGTTGCTTGGCAGGCTCACTTTGTAACAAACATGTTCATCAGACCAACAGAGGAAGAGCTCAAGACATTTGAGCCGGACTTCGTAGTATACAACGCTTCAAAGGCTAAGGTTGAGAACTACGCAGAGTTAGGTCTTAACTCAGAGACATGTGTAGCATTCAACATCACAAGCAGAGAGCAGGTTATCATCAACACATGGTACGGCGGAGAGATGAAGAAGGGTATGTTCTCAATGATGAACTACTACCTCCCACTTAAGGGTATCGCTTCAATGCACTGCTCAGCTAACTGTGATATGGAAGGTAAGCACTCAGCTATCTTCTTCGGTCTTTCAGGAACAGGTAAGACAACACTTTCAACAGATCCTAAGAGACTTCTTATCGGTGATGATGAGCACGGTTGGGATGACAACGGAATATTCAACTTCGAGGGTGGATGCTACGCTAAGGTTATCGGTCTTGATAAGGAATCAGAGCCGGATATCTACAACGCTATCAGAAGAGATGCTCTTCTTGAGAACGTTACAGTTGATAAAGACGGAAAGATTGATTTTGATGATAAGAGCGTAACAGAGAATACTCGTGTATCATACCCAATCGACCACATTGAGAAGATCGCTTCAAAGGTAAATGGCGTTTCAGCAGGACCTGCTGCAGAGAACGTAATCTTCCTTTCAGCAGATGCATTCGGAGTACTTCCTCCAGTATCAATCCTTACACCAGAGCAGACTCAGTACTACTTCCTTTCAGGATTTACAGCTAAGCTTGCAGGTACAGAGAGAGGAATCACAGAGCCAACACCTACATTCTCAGCATGCTTCGGTCAGGCATTCCTTGAGCTTCACCCAACAAAGTACGGCGAGGAGCTCGTTAAGAAGATGAAGGCTAACAACGCTAAGGCATATCTTGTTAATACAGGATGGAACGGAACAGGCAAGAGAATCACAATCAAGGATACAAGAGGTATCATCGACGCTATCCTTAACGGTGACATCAAGACAGCTCCTACAAAGACAATTCCTATGTTCAACTTCGAAGTTCCAACAGAGCTTCCTGGAGTAGACTCAGGAATCCTTGATCCTCGTGACACATACGCTGATCCAACAGAGTGGGAGACAAAGGCTAAGGATCTTGCAGAGAGATTCCAGAAGAATTTCACAAAGTACACAACAAATGAAGCTGGCAAGGCTCTTGTTGCTGCTGGCCCACAGTTATAAGATTTTGAAAAATTCTAAAGATTTTTGATAAAATCTCATATATAAAGAAGCATTCCGGGAATGAAATATTCTTCGGGATGCTTTTTTTTTCATAATTTCCTTGACAAGTATAAACAATAGGATATAATGATACAAAAATGCGAACGATTTGCATATTGTAACGACGCCGTAGGCGTCGTTATGTAGCGTCGGCCCCATTTTTTCGAAGAAAAAATTTGAAATGGCCGATGTTCCCGTATTGTAACGATACCGCAGGTATCGTTATGCAGCGTCGGCCCTATTTTTTCGAAGAAAAAATTTCGAATGGCCGATGTTCCAGTATTGTAACGATTTTCGCAAAAAAAGGTGGTATTATGAGAGAGATTTTATTAGACACAACATTAGACAGCATAAAACTGCTTCCGTTTCTGCTACTGACATATCTGGCCATGGAAGCATTAGAGCACAGTACCGGCGGAAAGACCGTTGGACTTATAAAAAAAGCAGATAAGACGGGCCCTGTGATAGGAGGACTTCTGGGAGTAATGCCGCAGTGTGGCTTCTCGGCAGCAGCCTCAAGCCTTTATGCCGGAAGAGTGATATCCCTTGGAACCATATTTGCGGTGTTTTTCTCAACATCGGATGAAATGCTGCCAATACTCATATCCGAGGATGTGCCGGTAAAAACCATAATAAAGATACTCGGAACAAAGGTTGTTATTGCTATAGTATCGGGATTTATTGTAGAATTAATATACTGGATGTTCATAAAAAAGAAGCATGACGATATGGATATTCATGTGGTCTGCGAGGAAGAGCATTGCGATTGTCGTGATGGAGTGTTCAAGGCGGCATTTAAGCATACAGTAAAGATATTCGTATATATTTTTGTAATTTCTCTTATACTAAACGGAATTATAGCCTGGGTAGGCGAGGACACCCTTGCACAGATATTTTCAGACATACCTGTGGTTTCGGAACTGGTGGCAGGCCTTGTGGGACTGATACCTAACTGTGCCTCCTCAGTTGTTATCACAGAGCTGTATCTCCAGAAGGTTATCGGAGCCGGAGCCATGATGACAGGACTTCTGGTAAACGCAGGTGTAGGCATGTTGGTGCTTTGGAGGCTGAACAGGCATCCTAAGGAGAATATAGCCATAATGGCAGGAATGTATATAATGGCTGTGATCTGGGGAGTACTGATCGAGTATCTGGGAGTGATATTTTAAGCGTGATAACAGAAGCCGGTTAAATGGGCTTTATGAGAACAGGAGATGAATAAGATGGCATATAACACGGCGAGCCGTAAGAGGATATTGGAATTCCTTAAGGCGAGCAGGGACAAGACAGTCAGCGCCGGGGATATTGAGAGATACCTGAAGGAGGGACACCACGAGGTGAACCTGAGTACTATTTACAGATATCTGGATCGGCTGTCCCAGGATGGCACACTGATCAAATACACCGATCAGGGAGCAAATCAGGCAGTATATCAGTATGTAGACGACAGCCATAAATGTATGGAGCACCTTCACCTGCAATGTGTGGAGTGTGGACGGATAATGCATCTGGAATGCGGATTTATGAAGGAGTTTACAGGACATATACAGGAACATCATGGATTTACCATACAGTGCTGCAATTCCATAATCTACGGAGTATGCGATAAATGTAAGAAAAAATGCGGATGTGTGGATGAACATCACAAGGAAAAATGCGAATGTGGGTGCAACGATCACTAAGAGATTAGCTGCACCGGGTAAAATAAAGAAATATACGATCGGAGGAGCAATATGAGAGAATATACAACACAGATGGATGCTGCAAGAAAGGGAATAGTAACCCCAGAGATAGAGGCAGTAGCCAAGAAGGAAAGCATGACTACAGAGGCTCTTATGAAGCTGGTAGCAGAAGGAAAGGTTGCTATATGTGCCAATAAAAACCACAAGTGCCTTAATCCTGAGGGCGTGGGCAGCATGCTCAGAACAAAGATCAATGTAAATCTTGGAGTATCAAGAGACTGTAAGGATTACAACATAGAGATGGAAAAGGTAATGAGCGCAGTCAACATGGGAGCTGAGGCCATAATGGATCTTTCAAGCCATGGCAATACCCAGCCATTCAGAAGAAAGCTCACCAGTGAGTGCCCTGCCATGATAGGAACAGTTCCTGTTTATGACAGCGTAATACACTATCAGAGAGATCTTGCAACCCTGACTGCCAAGGATTTCATAGACGTTGTCCGTATGCATGCAGAGGACGGTGTGGATTTTGTTACGCTCCACTGTGGAATAACAAGAAAGACCATAGATCAGATCAAGAAGCATAAGAGAAAGATGAACATAGTAAGCCGTGGAGGAAGTCTTGTATTTGCATGGATGAGTATGACAGGAGAGGAGAATCCATTCTACGAGTATTTTGATGAGATATTAGATATATGTGAGGAATACGATGTTACAATATCCCTTGGAGACGCATGCAGGCCGGGCTGTCTTGCAGATGCCACAGACGTATGTCAGATAGAAGAGCTTGTAAGACTTGGAGAGCTTACAAAGCGTGCGTGGGCGCATAATGTCCAGGTTATGGTAGAGGGACCGGGACATGTACCGCTTGACCAGATCGCTGCAAATATGAAAGTACAGCAGACCATCTGTATGGGAGCACCGTTCTATGTGCTGGGACCTCTTGTTACAGATATCGCACCTGGCTACGATCACATTACCAGTGCCATCGGCGGAGCAGTTGCAGCCATGAACGGAGCGGCATTCCTCTGCTACGTAACCCCTGCAGAGCACCTTGCACTTCCGAATGTTGATGATGTGAAGCAGGGAATAATAGCGTCAAAGATAGCAGCACATGCAGCAGATATAGCTAAGGGAATACCACATGCAAGGGATATAGATGACAAGATGGCAGATGCCAGAAGAGTACTTGACTGGGACGCACAGTATGCATGTGCCATAGATCCGGAGACTGCCAAGGCAATAAGGGACAGCAGGGCACCGGAGGACGATCACGGTGATACCTGCAGTATGTGCGGTAAGTTCTGTGCAGTAAGAAGTATGAACAAGGCTCTTGCCGGGGAGTATATAGATATACTTTAGAAGATTGGGAGCAGAGCACAAATCGACTATGCTTTGAGGTTGTCAAGGAGGACAAAATGGAATACGTGAAATTTGATATGCACTGCCATACATCAGAGGGTTCCGTAGACAGCGCAGTAAAGGTTAAAGAATTTGCAGCAGAATTGAAAAAGAAGGGATTCGGTGGCATGCTCATAACGGACCATGACAGCTATGGCGGATACAGGGCATATCGTGACGATCCGGATAAGATAAAAGATTTCGCGGTGCTTAGAGGTATAGAATATGACACCTTTGAATATGGACATTTTCTTGTGGTGCTTCCGGAGGATGCACCGGAATCAATGTTCAAGCTGTTGGAGCACAGAGGACTTTCGCTGTTTAACCTCATAAGACTCGTACATGGCTGCGGTGGTGTACTGGGACCGGCTCATCCTTGCGGAGAGAAGTTCCTGAGTTTTCTGTCCACCAGAAAGAGCTTTGTCACATTGTATAAATGGTATATAAAATTTCTGGATTTCCTGGAAGGTTATAACGCCTGTGAGGATGAACAGGACAATTATATTGCAAGACTGATTGCACATGAGCATGACCTGCCGGTTGTGGGGGGCAGTGACGCCCACAACATGGATTGTATAGGCATGGGATATACCCTGCTTCCGTCCTGTATCAAAACCGAGAAGGATTTCATTGCATTTATCAAGAACGGAAACAAACCTAAGGTGGGCGGACACAGATACTGCATGACCACCAAGGATAAGCTGGGAACAGCCAATTTGTCTCTGGTGTACGGATTCTTTATGTATAACAAATGGGGTGCCTTTTGTAATATTACATCAAGAAGGAAATATAAAAAGCAGATCAGGCGCGATCTTATGAAGAAATTAAGAAAAGATGAAAGTATATATTAAAAAATGAATGAAAACTTAAAAAAAAAAAGAAAAAATTCTGAAAAATTAAAACTATTAATTTGATAATAGTGGGAAATGACACAAAATGTCGAAAAACGTCGAATTATGTATTTAAGTTACCTCTTGGATTACATCATTTTTGGTATACAATATGGGTAAAGGTATGGTATGCTTTTTAAAAGTGATGTTATCTGTAAAGCTACAAATGTTGATTGCGAGAAATATAATCTGATACTATGAGGAGGAATCACATGACGTCTGCAGCAGATACCATAATCGCTGAAGTAGGAAAAGTAATAAAAGGAAAAGATGAGATAATAAAAAAAGTGTTGGCAACCATCATTGCCGGGGGACATATTCTTCTTGAGGATATTCCGGGAGTGGGAAAGACCACCATGGCAACGGCATTTGCAAAGGCCATGTCCATGGATTATAACCGTGTACAGTTTACACCTGACGTACTGCCAAGTGACATAATGGGATTCTCAATGTACAATGCCAAAACCGGCGATTTTGAGTATCGTGAAGGATCAGCCTTTTGTAACCTGTTTCTGGCAGATGAGATAAACAGAACATCACCAAAGACCCAGGCGGCATTGCTTGAGATGATGGAAGAAAAGCACGTTACGGTGGATGCAGTGACCAGAGATCTTCCGAAACCATTTACAGTAATAGCAACAGAAAACCCAATAGGCTCTGCAGGAACCCAGATGCTTCCTGAATCCCAGTTGGACAGATTCATGATTCGGCTTACTATGGGCTATCCTTCCCACGAGGCAGCGATAGCAATCCTTAAAGGACAGGAGTTCAATCCCATAAGCAGCGTTGGTCAGGTTATATCCAGAGAGGAACTGATTGAGCTTCAGGATAAGGCAAACTGCCTTCCGGTACACGACTCCATAATAGAATACATTGTGGATATAGTCGAAGCCACAAGAAGCAGCGAGTATTTCAGCCTGGGTGCAAGTCCAAGAGGAGCCAATGCAATACTCAGACTGTCCAGGGCTGTGGCTGTTATTGAGGGCAGAAGATATGTTACGCCGGGAGATATTGCATTTATCCTTGACGACGTTTTGGGACATAGGGTTAAGCTTTCAACCAAAGCAAGGGCAAATGGCTTTGGAGTGCCTGAAGCACTTACAGAGATAAAGAAGAACATAAAAGTACCAAGAACATAGAAATGTTCTAAAGAACTTTAGAGGGACAGCTGTTTTAGTGGTCCGGTTCACCGGTGCTTATATAGTTTAGTGTGCCGGAGGAAGAACGATGATAAAAATCAGAAACATAATTAAATATATTATTATTTTCATTATGAACCTGCTTATGCTGCTCTTCCTTCACTCATATTTCAATATGGTGATACTGATATTGCTGTTGGTGCTTCCGGCAGTATCTATAATATCGGCGGCAGTAGCAATAAGAAATATAGACATTGCCATAGAAGGAACAAATGAGAAATTAAACATTAATGAACCCTTTCTTCTTCGGGTAAGGGTTACCAATAAAAGCTTTATTCCGGTTTTAAACGTATTTATGAATGTGGATGTTGAGAATGATTTTTTTATGTCCGCAGGAACCCATGTTCTTAATATTCCTGCTTTTATAAAAGGCGTAAATGAAGTTAAATATCGGTTATCAAGTGAATATATAGGCATAATAAAAGTCTCCATACCGGATATGGTCATAATGGACTGGTTTGGATTTGTAAGACTTAAAAAAAAGGTTGGTGTCAGCAAGGAATATACAATACTTCCGGATACAGCACTTCAGGTTATGCCCGACAATACCGCTATAAGTGCAGGAATGACAGAAGCGGAGGAAAGCCGTAAAAAGGGGAACGATTTTGCTGAGGTGTCTGACATAAGAGAGTATATTCCGGGGGATAAGCTCCAGAATATACACTGGAAGCTGTCAGCCAAAGAAAACAATATCATGGTAAAAGAAAGAGTGAGTCTTTCTTCCGACGAACTGATGGTACTTGTGGAGCTTACAAATGATGTTGACATGATATTAAACGATATTTTGTGTGCAATGTATGGAATGGCTGATTACATGATCAGGCAGAATGTTCCGTTTAGTATATACTGGTGGAGTGTTGGTGACCAGGATATGAAGAGAACTGTTATAGATGGTATGGCAGATCTTGAAGAGACCATGGAGAATATATTTTACGAGCGTTATTATGCTGATGCAAAGCTTGGAACCACTATTATGAAGAGACTTATGAACGAAGGCTCAAGGTTTATGGTCATTGGAAGACGGGACGCAGGAAATGGTGTAACAGTATTTACTTATAAAGATACGGTTGAAGGCTGTATATGTGAGTAGAAACGGAAGAAAAATGGCAATATTTAAGAAAAAGAAAGACGAACAACAAAAAATCAATGTATGCCAGGGTATAACTCTTTCGGAAGCTGTACAGATGACCAGGATGGCAGGATATCAGGAGGTGTTGGTCAGAGGGATACTCGAAGTTCTGATAGTGTTTGGAAGTGTAGGCGGCATTCTGTCATGCGTGGGACTTAATTATCATATGCTGGTGCTTTTTTTGGCAGATGCTGTAATTGCGGCATATTTCAGCAATTTGTTCAGGACAGGAAAAATCTGGCTTAGGGATATAGGCTACGTTTCCTATTTCATAGTATTTATTCTTGCCATATTCCTGTTGAAATCCTATGCAAATAGTGGATTTTATGCCATGGTAAACGAATTCCTGAATAAGATCACAGATTACTTTATGGTTGATGATGTTAAGGTGTTCTCTGAATCCATGGGTAACAGGGCAGTGACGGTGCCCATTGCGGCCATATTCGTAAGCAGCATAGAGATAATAGTATTGAATATATTCCTGTCAACCTATATGAGTATTGCGGCAGCGGTATTAATGGGGGTGCCGGTGTTCATACTTCCTCTTTTCTTCAGACTTGAGCCGGATGTTTTGTATGTGATACTTTTATGTGCAGGAATATTCGGCGTGATCGTTTTAAAAGGCAGCAGGCATTATAAGCTGGTCTTTGATGACAGACAGTTTGACACCATTGAAAAGAAGGGCAGACTGAAAACAATAGGATACACACAATCAGGAAAGATAGCCGCCCAGATAACCGGTGTACTCCTTGGTATAATATTGTTGGTGCTTGGCGTTGTGAACGTAGCTTATCCCCCTGATAATTTCACATACAGATTTAAGAACAGCACGGTGAAGGAAAAAATAGAGGAGCCTCTCGGAAACCTCATAATGTATGGCTTTGAGGCATTGAGAAACAGACCTAATACCGGTGGTATTGCCGAAGGACAGCTTGGCGGAGTTTCCTCAGTCATAACGGATGGCGAGACAGATCTTGAACTGATATTTACCCCATACAGTACAGATACTATTTATCTTAAAGCATTTGTAGGAGACAGATACAGTGTGGATCACTGGGAAAAGGATGAGGGCGGTATGTATCCACTGCCTCGTGTGACAGATAACAATACAAAGGGTGAAAATAAAGTCACCGAACCTGATGAGGCAGCTCATGGTAAGATGGATGTCGTGAATATATCTGCAAATCCTAACTATTATTATATGCCATATTACACTCTTTGGGACAGTGATATGGAAAGCGGATACAAGAACAAGACCGGTATTCAGAGAGGACAGACACAGACATATATTTACTATCCGGATTACAGCTATGAGGCTGACAACAATGGACAGATAAAGGAATCATATCTTGAGGTTCCTGAGGAGAACAGGGAAGTTATTGCAGAGTTCTGCAGAGAAGCAGGATTTGGAGGAAGCGACGAAGAAATAGTACAACAGGTTACTGCATATTTTGAAGAGAACTTTCCGTATACAATACATCCGGGGGCAACCCCTTCCGGAGAGGATTACGTGAACTATTTCCTTACAAAGACAAAGAAGGGATTGTGTGCACATTTTGCATCGGCTGCAACCCTTATATTCCGCTATTATGGTATTCCTGCGAGATATTGTGAAGGATATGCGGTAGATTATAACGGAGTTCTTGACGGGAAGCTTTTTAATGAGTATCATGAAGACAAGGTCAATGGTAACCGGAAAGAATATGATGATTATTTTACCGGAGAGAACCTGCTTGGCAGAACGGATGTAATGGTGGTAGATGTTACAGATGAGTCTGCACATGCCTGGGTAGAGGTCTTTATTGACGGAAAATGGCAGGTGGCGGAGACAACTCCTCCTGCCGGTGAAGAGGAAGAACAGGATGATTTCTGGACAAGATTCGGTCAATATTTCTTTGGAGACGGAGGGGACGATACCCAGAATTATGGAGCTGTAGACACCTCAGCAATATTTTCCATGGAGAATGTCAGATGGGTAGTTATGATTCTTGCGGGAATTGTAGCTGTTGCGGTACTCATATTTGTAATAAAGCTCATGTCAAGGAAGATAAAGCGGATGCTAAGTTATCACACAGATTTTGTGGGTGATGATGTTATTGCATATTACAGCTATATGTGTGATTACATGCGGCTTGCCCGTGTTGGATTTGATGATGCTGATACTCATCTGAAGCAGTCAAAACTAATGCTCACCAGAAGGGGTGAGAGAGTGGAAGACATAAGCCCTGATCGTATGTCCAATGCACTGGCCATATCCGAAACAGTGGAAGAGCTTAGCTATGACAATGGCATTGATATGATGTCAGAGAGCCTGCTCGATGAGTCTGCCAGGATATTGGATATATTGAAAGGCGTTATGGTATTTATAAAGAAAAATACAGATAAGAAAAAGAGGATGTATTCTTTCTTTAAACTTTAGACTATAAATACAGGCAATTATAATTTTTTTTTCATTTTGTACTCCTTTTTGGATCAGAAAGGATTCCTACTCCCTTTACATCTGATCCGGGTGCAGCATATGCAGAAATGTATATGCTGCATTTTTATTGTATGGCAATCCTTAATAAAACCCCCTGCTATGCAGGGGGACAACAACCGCTTCAGCTTACAGTAAAAAACCTCCAGTGCTATAATTACTTTGGTTCGCCAACCAAGTAGAGCAAAGGAGGTAGTCCAAATGGACATGAATAGTTTATCACATACTAAGTGGGAATGTAAGTATCATATAGTTTTTGCACCAAAATTCTGGAGAAAGATAGCATATGGAGAACTGAGACAAGATATAGCAAATATATTAAGTACGTTGTGCAAAAGAAAAAGCGTGGAAATTGTTGAAGCGGAGATATGTCCAGATCATGTGCACATGTTAGTTAGAATCCCACCAAGTATGAGTGTATCAAGCTTTGTGGGATATCTAAAAGGTAAGAGTACACTTATGATATTTGAGAGACATGCAAATTTAAAATACAAATATGGAAATAGACATTTCTGGTGTAGAGGATATTATGTAGACACAGTAGGCAAAAATGCAAAAAAATACAGGAATATATTCAAAATCAATTAAAAGAAGATTTGGAATATGACCAAATGACACTGAAGGAATATATTGACCCGTTCACGGGTGAGCCAGTAATACAAAACAAATAAAAAGGGCCCAAGGGGCTCTGTAGGGAAATGATGTTGCGGTTGGCGAACTTTTCGACGAGTCTTTAGACTCAGTGCCGGTAACAAGTCCTTATAGGGCTAGAACAAACCACCGGCTAAGCCGGTGGTTATGATTATGCAACGAGTCAAGTGTGACATGCTTTCATGATCGCATTTATTGCACAGACCCGGCAGGCTGAGTCTGTGCAATTTATAGCCCGGGTTAAATAAATTTTCGGATATATACGAAATATATGTTGACATACAATTAAATATATGTTTAAATGTTCATAGATTGAGGCGAACAAAATATTTAAGCCATATTATCTATATAGATATAATACAATAAAAGTATAAATTAAAAGGAGCGAAACAATATGAAAAAGTACAAGATTGAAGTTGATTGCGCAAACTGTGCAGCAAAGATGGAAGAGGCCACAAAGAAGGTAAGCGGTGTAAAGGACGCAACAGTAGCATTCATGGCACAGAAGATGAGCGTTGAATTTGAAGATGGCGTTGATGAAGCCAAGGTTATGAAGGATGTACTTAAGGCTTGCAGAAAAGTAGAGCCTGACTGCGAGATTTACCTGTAATACAGAACTTAACAGAAATACCCCCTCTACCCTGCAGGCTCACCATCATGTGAGCCTGTATTACTATCAGGACAAGCCTGTTTTTTCTGTTAAATAGAAAGGAGTAAATATTATGACCAGAAAACAAAAAAAGGTTTTAATAAGAGTAATAATATCTGCAATCCTTGTTGTGGGCTTAAGGATCGCATTCCAATTTGCAGATGTGAATAAATATATAGAGCTGGTATGCTACCTTGTTCCGTATTTCATCATTGGATATGATATATTAAAGAAAGCGGTGCTTGGTATATTCCATGGAGAAGTGTTCGATGAGAACTTCCTTATGGCGATAGCAACAGTTGGTGCCATTGCTCTTGGAGAGTATGTGGAAGGTACAGCGGTTATGCTGTTCTACCAGATCGGTGAGCTGTTCCAGAGCTACGCCGTTGGCAAGAGCCGTAGAAATATATCAGAGCTTATGGATATCAGACCTGACTATGCAAATGTCTATGAGGGCGACGAACTGGTCCAGGTTGATCCTGATGATGTTGAGATCGGAACAGTGATAGTTGTTAAGCCAGGCGAGAAGGTGCCTATCGACGGTAAGGTCGTAGAAGGAACCTCAACACTTAACACCAGTGCACTTACAGGTGAGAGCCTTCCTAGAGAGGTGAAGGCAGGAGACGAGGTTATCAGCGGCTGCGTCAACATGTCAGGCGTACTTAAGATAAAGACCACAAAGCCATTTGGAGATTCGACAGTGTCCAAGATCCTTGAGCTGGTGGAGAACTCCAGCATGAAGAAGTCCCATTCAGAGAACTTCATCACTAGATTTGCAAAGTATTACACACCGGCAGTATGTATTGGTGCCCTTGCACTGGCGGTACTTCCACCGGTTATAAATATCATCATAGGAAATCCTGCGGCATGGAGCAAATGGGTTATAAGAGCCCTCACAACTCTTGTAATAAGCTGTCCGTGTGCCCTCGTAATATCAATTCCGTTAAGCTTCTTCGGAGGTATCGGCGGGGCTTCGGCAAAGGGTATCCTTGTGAAGGGGTCCAACTACCTTGAGATCCTTTCCCAGACCAAGTATCTTGTATGCGACAAGACAGGTACTCTTACAAAGGGCGTGTTCCAGGTAACAGAGATCAAGCCTGCCGAGAAGTATACTGAGGCAGAGCTTTTAAAGCTTGCAGCGTGTGCCGAGAACTATTCTAACCACCCTATAAGCAAGAGCCTTAAGGAAGCCTATAGCGGGGATATTGACCCTGCAGATGTTCCTGAGTCAGGCATTGAAGAGGTTGCCGGTCACGGCATTATCGCCCGTGTATCGGGAAAAGAGGTTGCCTGCGGTAATATAAAGCTTATGAAGAAGCTTGGAGTAAGCTATTTCACCCCTGATAAGACAGGAACTGAGGTTCATGTTGCGGTTGATGGTGTATATGCAGGTTACATCCTCATATCAGATATTGTTAAGCCTACAGCAGCCAAGATGGTTTCCGAGCTTAAGGCGAATGGTGTTGAGCATGTGGTAATGCTTACAGGTGACGCTAAGAAGGTTGCAGATTCCGTTGCTGATGAACTTGGCATAGATATTGTAAAGAGTGAGCTTCTTCCGGCAGATAAGGTTGCCGAGGTTGAAAAGCTTATTTCTGAGAAGGGTGAGAAGGAAAAGCTTGCCTTCGTAGGTGATGGAATAAATGACGCTCCGGTTCTTTCAAGAGCAGATATAGGAATTGCCATGGGTGGTCTCGGATCAGACGCAGCCATAGAGGCAGCAGATGTTGTCCTTATGGATGATGACCCGGCTAAGATCGCAACGGCCATGAAGATATCAAGAAAGACCTTAAGGATCGTTCATCAGAATATAGTATTTGCCCTGGTTGTCAAGTTCGCATGTCTCGGATTTGGAGCTATAGGTTTCTTAAACATGTGGTGGGCGATATTTTCAGATGTAGGAGTTATGATCCTTGCAGTACTTAACGCCACAAGGGCATTGAAGTTTAAAGAGTGATAAAAACGACAGATGATGAGAGATTAAAGTTAGGAACAGAACTTGAAACGGCAATAGAAGTCTGAGTAACAGAATAAGAATTGAAACACCGGATAGAAGGTTTGGTGCCATATTAAGATCTGAAACAATAAAAGAGAGGTGCGTATGACATATACACATATATTGGCCCATGGTAACGACAGTGAAGCAGTGAAGAAGGCTATGCCGTCTGTTGATGACTGTGCCGCCGTGGCAGAGGTATTTAAGCTTATAAGCGATGGCAGCAGGTTGAGGATATTATGGCTGCTGTGCCACAGAGAAGTGAGCGTAGGGGACATAGCAGAGATGATGGACATGAGCAATCCCGCTGTGTCACATCATCTGAAGCTCCTTAAGCAGAGTGGTCTTGTGGACAGTCGCAGGGAAGGAAAAGAAGTATTCTACAGACTGGCTGACACCGAACAGGCAGAGCTTATCCACAGAGCCTGCGAAACCATGTTCCACATAACCTGCCCGACAGAATAAAACTATATAATATTGCATATCGACAGCAGGTATTAAATGATTAAGGAGCTGCATAAAAAGCCCGGAGAAATGAAATTATCTTTTCTCCGGGTTTTCAATTTATTGTAATGATGTCATAGACATCGTTACGCCGCAGCAACCCTTGCCGTAGGCAAATTTAAATGGTTGCTGCTCAATTTATTGTAATGATGTCGTAGACATCGTTACGCTGCAGCAACCCTTGCCGTAGGCAATTTCAAACGGTTGCTGCTCACCTTATGAGAAAAGATCAAGTATCTTTCCTACGGTTTCCACCTTGCCCATGACATTGCTCTTTCCTGCTGCGGTTCCGGTCTGACCTCCTGAGGCAGTTTCGTTTGCATTGGCTTCTGAGCTTACACCGGCTGATCCGCCACTCATAAGAACCGGCGCCATCCATACACGGCCTGTTCCGCGGTATACATTTACAAAGCCCTCTTTGGAGATGGCTGATCCAATGAGACTCTTGGTGGATTTCTCCACAGAGAAATTAAGACTTCCTGACCAGCATATCGCCATATTTCCGTCGATCTTGAGGACATCATCCTGAAGATCTATCTGGATCAGCTCCTCAAGGGGAACAATACTTTCAAGGGCACATACTCCGTTGCCGCGGAGACTCAGGTTGAAGAGCCCTTCGCCACCAAGGACTGCCGATGAAATATTTGTTCTTGATACAACCTTCTGTTCAAGCTGGCTGTCGCAGGCAAGAAACAGACCATCATCAAGAACGATCTGACCGCCCCAGTCAGCAACATTTGTCAGGAGCAAATGTCTGTAGGTTGGTTCAAGCATAACCTGACCATAACCTGAATACACAGGCTTTACGGCACTTTCCTTTGTGACCGCTGATGAAACCATCTTTCCTATGAAATTTCCTACGCCCTTAACATCCGATGCCATCTGGACCTTGCCGCTTATCCACTGCATGGCACCTGCCTGTATGGTGTAGCTGTTTCCGTTCAGATTAAGAAGAAGCTGGCGGCGGTTTACGTTCATTTTCGCCATGAAGTATTCGGTTTTTGATGTGAGGGGGCTTACTGACATATCCCTTGCATATTCAATTACCTGCATACCGCCAAGCTGGGATTTTACTACTGCATTTTCAGTGCTTAATAAGTTCTGCTGTACCATGATCTATCCCTCCCGTTTATGCTGTAGGTGCCATGAGAATGGTACCTGTTCCACGATATACATTTACGAAGCCTTCCTTGGAAATGGCTGATCCAATGAGACTCTTGGTGGATTTCTCAACAGTGAAGTTAAGGCTTGCTGACCAGGCGATCGCCATATTTCCATCAATCTTAACCTCGTCATCCTGAAGGTTAAACTGGATAAGCTCCTGCTGCGGAACCGGGCTTTCAAGGGCTGCAATACCATTGCCTATAAGGCTTAAGTTAAAGAGACCTTCGCCGCCGAGAACAGCAGATGAAAGATTTTTTCTTGATACGGTTTTGTACTGGAGTGTACTGTCACATGCCAGGAACAAGCCATCGTCAAGGACGATCTGTCCCCATTTTGACACATCAAGAAGAATGATATGCTTGTATGTAGGTTCTAACATAAGGTAACCCTGACCTGTATATTCAGGCTTCGCAATGGTTTCCTTTGTTACCACGGCACTGGCTGCCTTGCCAAGGAAATTACCTGCAGTGACATTGGTCTTCATGTTTACATTGCCAAGCATCCACTGCATGGCACCTGCCTGAATAAAACATCCGGTATTGTTGAGCTGGACTAATACCTGTCGTCTCTTTACATTCATTTCCGACGAGAAATAAGCCGTCTCTGCGTTGTATGGCGAAACAGAAAGATCCTTCTGGTGCTCGCATACAAAGAACTGTCCCATCTGGGATACACACTGAATATTCTTGTTGTTAAATAAATTGTTGATCTGAAACATTTTTCCCTCCTGCATCTTTAGAACGTCAGCCTGCTGATGAAATCAAAGGCTGATACAAACTTTATATAGTTTGACTGCAATTACACTATTATTTTATCATGATTCGGGACATAGTAAAAGCAGTATATTGATACATAATATTAAACAAAACATAAAGATTTGAGAGATAATTAAAATATACCAAAAACAAAAGGCTAAGGGGAAGGCAGCGGAAGCATAGTGACCATAAGCGGCAAAATATGCCGTACAAAAATGTTATGCAAAATAAATGGTAGAAAAAAATCCTGATTTAAGATATCCTAGATGTAGGTCGTTGGAGTGTTTATTGACTATATACCAAAAAGTTTTTTACTAATAATCAAAAACAGAAAGGAACATAAACGTGGAGTTTAAAGGCGTAAAAAAGATCGACGAGGGCAAATTCATTGCCAGATACGATCTGGAATATGAAACAGTTGACGGACAACAGAAAATATATGAAATAATAAGCAGGAACAAGAATATCACAGATTTTGAAGGCGTTCATGGCAGGAAGGCCGACGCCGTGGTGATAATTGCCACCGATGAAAAGAATGAGAAGATCCTCATAGACAGGGAGTTCCGCCTTGCGGTTGGGGAGTGGGTCTATAATTTCCCGGCTGGGCTTATCGATCCCGGCGAGACCCCGGAGCAGAGTGCAGTAAGAGAGCTGAGGGAGGAGACGGGCCTTGAACTTTACGAGATAAATGACTTCATAAATACCAGTTACAGCGCAGTAGGATTTTCAAATGAGACAAATGTATGCATAGTAGGGAGAGCCCGTGGAACATTTAAGCCAAGCACATCCACACTGGAAGAGATCGAAGCCGGCTGGTATACAAGGGAGCAGGTCAAGGAACTCTTAAAGACAGAGAAATTCGCCGCAAGAACCCAGGCATTCTGCTATAACTGGTGCCGTGAAAAAAGGTAGACTGAGGCAGTAAAGGCTGCCGGTAAAAAAGGCTGCTAATAAAAAAGGCTGCTGATAAAAAGGCTGTCGATAAAAAAGGCTGATGCTCAATAGAGGGGGAGACCATTGTGAAAAAAATACTCGTAATAGAAGATGACAGAGAAATAAATAATCTCATCTGTGAATTTTTAAGTGAAAATGGCTACGAAACAGTATCTGCCCGGGATGGCATTACAGGATTAAGAAAGTTTGAAAATGAGAAGAGCGTAGATCTTGTGATACTGGATCTTATGCTGCCATATAAAAGTGGCGATGGTGTGCTCTCAGAGATAAGAAGGATGAGCAATATCCCTGTGATAGTGACCTCGGCTAAGGATATGATCCAGACCAAGGTGGACATAATGCGGCTTGGAGCAGATGACTATATTACAAAGCCCTTTGACCTGGATGAGCTTCTGGTGCGTATAGAGGCTGTGCTTAGAAGGTGCAGTGGGGCAGACATAAGACTTGCAGCCACAGGAAATGGGAATAAAACCTATGGATTTAAAAATCTTGTTCTTGATGACAGCCTTAAGGAGGCAAGGGTAAAGGGAAATCTGCTGGAACTTACGGCGAAGGAGTACGAGATATTAAAGCTTCTGACTGCCAATCCGAGAAAACTTTTCTCCAAGGCAAATCTTTACGAGAGTGTCTGGAATGAACCCTATTATGCAGAGGATAACACCCTTAAGGTGCATATGAGCAACATAAGGAATAAGATAAAGAAATACGACAGCGAAGAATATATAGAGACAGTCTGGGGAATGGGATACAAAATAAAAAGTGAAAAAAGATAAAAAGATAAAATTAATTTAACCTTTTCTTAACCTTTGAATTAACGCTGATTTAACCAGTGGGTAATAGTATAGGGACATAGAATCTGAATGAAAGAAAAAACCAATTTCGCAAGAATAGCTGCAGGCAGAGTGATTTCAAATGAATTGAAGGTTGGTTACAGGAGGGAAGAAAAGGTGAAGGATACATATATTCTGAAGATTGAAGATCTATCTAAAACCTACGGCAGGACAAAGGTTGTGGACAATTTTAACATGACTGTGGAGCCGGGGCATATCTATGGACTTATCGGTCCAAATGGAGCAGGAAAAACAACAATAATGAAGATACTCGCAGGACTGGTTCTGCCGGACGGAGGCAGGATAACCATGTTCGGTGAAAGTGAAAATCTTGATATAGCAAGAACGAGATGTGGATTTATGATAGAAGCACCATACCTTGATCCCAGCATGACAGCCCGTCAGAACATGGAGTATATGAGGATATTAAGAGGCGTGGCAGACAGCAGACGGATTGATGAATTGTTAGAATATGTAGGCCTTGCAAATACGGGAAAGAAGATCGTCAGGAGATTTTCGCTGGGTATGAAGCAGAGACTGGGCATTGCCATGGCACTTCTTGCAAGCCCGGAGCTAATAGTGCTTGATGAACCTGTAAATGGCCTTGACCCTGAGGGGATAGTAGAGATAAGAAATATGCTTACAAAGCTTGCCGCAGAACAGGGAATTCCAATTATAATCTCAAGCCATCTGCTGGCAGAGCTGTCAGAGCTGTGTACGGATTTTACAATACTTGATAAGGGAAAGCTTGTAGAAAGCCTTACAAGGGAAGAACTGGAGAATAAGTGCAGAAGCTATATTGCAGTTAAGACAGATAATGTGCAAATCCTCACAACAGTGGTAGAGCAGAAGCTGGGGATAAGAGAGTACAAGATTCTTGAAAATGACGAGATGCATATATATGAGAAGATAGATGATATAGAGACCATATCAAGAACCATAACAGATGCCGGACTTACCATAACAAGATTAAATCCGGAAGGAGAGAGTCTTGAGCAATACTATCTGTCTAAGGTGAGCAGTGACGGCTCTCCGGCTGACGGGTCAGGAAGGAGGGTGAGATAGCTATGAACAGATTGATTAAAGCAGAATTTTACAGAATAAGAAAATCAACCAAATTTACCATGTGGATATTACTGGTGACATTTTTGACGTTTATAATCCCGGTATTAACTCTGACGCTTTCACCTGAAAAACCAGAATATAATATTACAAACTTCGTGCAGTGCTATATGTCAAACAGTGGTACATTAACCTATATGCTGGTGCCGATGCTTGCCGCCATAGTGGCAGTAATGCCCTATGATTACAAAACGTCAAATTATATGGTGATAACAGGAAACAGCATTCACAAAATTCTAGTGAGCAACATTATCACAGTGTTTGTTTCTGTAATGCTGCCTATTGCAGCAGCATTTGCTGTGATTACAGCCATATTCTGTCTCATGGGTGGAAGAGGAGATATGTCAGGTGAAGCACTTATAAGAAACAGTGTACTGGTGTTCATAGGACTGTCACATCTGATCATTGTAAGTGAGATGATCGCAGGAATTGTCAGGCATATAGCAGCTGTGGGAGCAGTCCTGGTCAGATGGATGGTAGTAGACATGGTTATACCTATGGGGGTATATTTTTTCCTTGGTGATGGAGGACATGCTGTAGAAAACAGCTACAACTGGCTGGCATCAACAGTATTTACAAATGAAGAAAGAGCCTTTGAAACTGCATACAACAAGCTGATCCTGTGTCAGCTTCTGGCACTGGTAATTGAGGTGGCATTGTGGTATGTTATATCATGTATCAGACACAGAAAGCGTAACTATTGACAAGGGCTGCCCTGAAGGATTTCGTAACCTGGCGTGGCTCATGGCAGGGACAGAACAAATTGGAAGAAAATGCTTTATATTATAATTTCATTACTTTCACTGCTGGTGGTGATACTTGCCGTAAGGCTTCACCAGTATAAAAGACAGATAAAGATATTTGCAGAAAAAACCGGAGCACGAGTGGAGTTTGACATGAATGCTCCGGTTTCTGTGGATTATTTTTCAAAGGAGATAACAGATCTGGCAAATGCATTAAATGCCTACACTGACAAGGCAAAGAAATACAATCTTGATCTGGTTAAGGAACAGCAGAGATTGAAAAATGTTATGGCAGGCATCTCACATGATTTCCGGACACCACTTACGGCTGCCAGAGGCTATCTCCAGCTGTTAGACAAGAAAGGGGCAATTGGTACTGATGAGAGGAAGTATTACAACATAATCATAGAAAAGATGGATTATCTTGCCATGCTGTCAGACGCCTTTTTCAGTGTTTCAAAGCTTGAGGCAGGGGCTTCGGATATGGTGCCTGGGCAGGTGAATATAACCAAGCTGCTGACGGAAAATCTGCTGGAGCAGTACCCATGGATAGAAGAAAAAGGGATCGAAATGTCTGCAGATATACCGGAACAGGATATATATGTCATGTCAAATGCAGACTGCCTTATGAGAATATTTGAAAATATTTTCTCAAATGTAAGAAAATATACCAGAACCCGGTTGACCATATGGCTGAAACAGACAGGCACCGACGGCAGCTGTGTCCTGACCTTTGAAAATGACATGGAGCTTCAGGACGAGATAGACTCCGGAAGGGTTCTTGAAGCCTTCTACCGGGGCAGCTCAAGAACCAGTGAAGGCTCAGGCCTTGGGCTGTATATAGTGGAACAGCTGGCTGTCCGTATGAATCACAGGGTAGATGTGGAGATCAAAGAGAACATTTTCAGAATAATACTTACCATCTGATATTGACATGATGAAAATAAAATACGTAATATAATGCTTCCTTTGCATGATCTCATAATACTGTTTTCACATTATGTAATACAGCTTCCACATTACTTGTTGAGGGAACTCCACAAGTCTGCTATAATCAAGGTAAGTGTGCAGAGACGTAATAAAACACATAAATATTAACAACAAATGGAGGAAACAAAGATGGCAATGAATATTGTATGTTTAGATTTAGAGGGAGTTCTCGTTCCTGAGATTTGGATAGCATTTTCAAAGGCAACAGGAATACCGGAGCTTATGAAGACCACAAGAGACGAGCCGGACTACGATAAGCTCATGAAGTATAGAATAGCAATCCTCAAGGAGCATGGACTTGGACTTAAGGAGATCCAGGATACCATCGCAACTATCGATCCTATGCCGGGTGCAAAGGAATTTCTTGATGAACTTCGTTCAATAACACAGACCATCATTATAAGTGATACATTTACACAGTTTGCAGCACCGCTTATGAAGAAGCTGGGATATCCTACAATCTTCTGTAATACACTTGAAGTAGCAGAAAACGGCGAGATCACAGGCTTCAAAATGCGTTGCGAACAGAGCAAATTAACAACAGTAAAGGCACTCCAGTCCATCGGCTTTGAGACAATAGCTTCAGGAGACAGTCACAATGACCTTGGCATGATCCAGGCAAGTAAGGCAGGCTTCCTCTTTAAGAGCACAGACCAGATCAAGGCTGACTACCCACAGATCCCTGCTTTTGAGACCTACGACGAGCTCATGGCAGCCATAAAGAGAGCGCTCTAATCTATAGTATAAGTTTATTGAGGAGATGATCAATATGATACTTAAGGAATTAATAGAGAAATTAGATTACGAGTTAGTCTGCGGTGACATTGACACAGACATCAGCTCCATCACATCCGACTCCAGAAAAGTCGTCGACGGAACAGCATTTATCTGTATAAAGGGCTATCAGTCAGATGGTCACGCATACATAGGCAAGGCTATTGAGAATGGTGCAACAGCCCTTATAGTAATGGATGTTCCTGACTTTGAAGCAATGGAGATAGAGCCCCATGTGGCAGCAAGGCTTACCATAATCCAGGTTGCCGACACAAGGCTTGCCCTTGCGTATATGTCAGCGGCATATTTCGGATACCCTGCAAAGGATATGGAGATGATCGCATTAACAGGCACAAAGGGTAAGACCACTACAGCCCACATGATAAAGAGTATCCTTGAAGCAGCAGGCAACAAGGTGGGAATGATCGGAACCGTAGGTGCGTTTGTGGGGGATGTGAAATATCCTACAAATAACACCACACCGGAGTCCTACGAGCTTCATTCGCTGTTCAGACAGATGAAGGATGCAGGATGTACCCATGTAGTAATGGAGGTTTCATCCCAGGCACTTAAGCTTCACAGAACAGCCGGAATACATTACGATTATGCATTGTTCCTGAACCTTTCACCGGATCATATAGGACCAAATGAACATGCAGATTTCAACGAATACAGAGACTGCAAGAAGATGCTGTTCTCCCAGACCGACAAGGCCATCGTAAATTACGATGATGAGAACTGGCAGTATATGACAGAGAAGGTAAAGGATGTGGCAACTACCTCAAGCCAGGGCAACAGTGAGGCTGACTACTACTCAACAGATATAAAGAACATATGGAGACCGGGCTTTTTGGGTGTTGATTTCAAGCTTCACGGAAAGCTTGAAGAGAGCATGGAGCTTAATATTCCGGGAGCGTTTAACGTGGAAAATGCACTGCTTGCCATAGCATTTGCCCATGAGAGCGGGATAGCATATAAAGATATATCAGAGGGCTTAAGGACCGTATACGTTAAGGGCAGAAGCCAGCTTGTAAAGGGTACCGAGGATATCTCAACCTTCATAATCGATTATGCCCACAACGCTCTCAGCATGGAGAATATCCTTACAACCTTAAGGACATACAATCCTAAGAGACTTATATGTATGTTCGGAGCCGGCGGCTGCAGAGCCAGAGACAGAAGATTTGGAATGGGAAGAGTATCGGGAAAGCTGTCCGACCTTTCCGTTGTAACAATGGACAATCCAAGAACCGAACCTGTGGCAGATATAAATGCCGACATAGTAAAGGGTATCGAAGAGGTCGGCGGCAAGTATATTGTCATTGAGGACAGAAGAGAAGCCATCCATTATCTTATTGAAAATGCAAATAAGGACGATATCGTTGTATTTGCAGGTAAGGGACACGAGGAGTACATAGAGATAAACAACCAGAAGTTTGACTTCTCAGAGGAGCAGGTTGTTAAGGAATATGTAGAAAAGAAACGTCAGGAGAACGCAGAGCAGGCATAGCTCCTGTAGTTGATCCTGTTAAGTTAGGGAAGGAAACAAATATGAATACATATGACAGAATAATGGGGATAGGAACAAAGATGACAGACATGGACGCGTCCACATATCAGGGGGCGTTCATCGGTAAGATATCCTACACCACAACAAAGGAAGCCGCAGAGGCTTTACATATCACATACGAGTATGGAGATGTAAAGGAAAATGCATTTATGTACATCCTTTCCATCCTTGGCAAGGTGGACGGAGTAGAGGCTCCTGTGGAGAAGATGACCATTACTCTTGTAAAGGCTCAGGCAGCAGGAGATAAGAGTACGGAGGCTGAGATAAAGAGAACTCCAAAGGCAGAATATGAAAATGAAGAGCCTTTCCATACATTTTCAAAGGAAGAGGTATACAGCTTCAGCAGGGAGACCGGAGACGAGAACAAGATCCATCTTACAGATCATCCGGTAGTTCAGGGGATGTTACTTGTGAGAACAGCAGCCTGCAAGCAGGAAGAACTTACAAGACTCGATGTGAAATTCACAGAGCCATGCTACGCAGAGGAAGAGCTGTACTGGGGCTTTAACGGCAGGGAAAATGTTCTTTATGCAGATGGATATGTAAAGGCGTCCTTCAAGATCAAATAGAGACGACATATAAAATAATGCAAGTCTTAGGCAGATGATGTATTGTTTTTTGGGAGGTGCCATGAAGAAAAGAACAATAATATACCTTTTAGGCAACATAGCCATACTGGTTTCGCTGTTTCTGCCTTACATCAGGTATAAATTCACCTACAATGAGGACCGGGTCGAAGCAAGCTTCACATTGTGGAACATAAAAGAACTTAACACCGTGCCGGGGCTTCCGGAATTGGCGGTGGCAAGGTTTGTGCCGTATATATTACTGGTGCTTGTGCTGGTGGCATTTGTAATAGGATTTTTTGTTATGACAGGCAAGGACGACCTGAGACTGGCAATGGTGGTCATAACAGTGCTGCAGGCAGCTGCCTTCTTACAGATGCGTCTGTGCGGTGCCATTAAGACCTATTATGCCATGTTTGGTACCATAGAAGAAAATGCCAGGGCGGCAGGCTATACCGGAAGTGCAGGCTTTGGAACAGGGTACATGCTGCTTATAGCAGGTATAATAATAAGTGTTGTAGGTTCAGTACTCTGTATCACAGAGGAATCATGATAAGCACTGGTCAAATGCAAATATGTAGGCGTGTTGCACCCGACTCGGTGCTATAACAAAAAGAGAATGTGGAGTTTAGTTTCCACATTCTCTTTTTTAATATGCTTATATATAAAATTGCTCTGGCCTTTTTGCCTAGACTCTTCGTGGCTTTGTAATCACTGTTTCAGCTTTATATACTGGGATGAACAGTAACCTTTGAAGCTCGAGCTGTTCTTGGTGTATGAAACCTGATACCAGATAACGCCGTTTGTTCTTGTGGCACCGGTGATGGTCACTGTGCTGCCGTTTGAAAGGCTTCCGATTATGACAGCACTTGTGTCGCCGGACCTTCTGACGTTAAGGCTTGAAGCGGTGACCGTACCTGTAAGATTTCCTGTGTAATAGCTGGTTCCGTAGGATACCCTTGAATTATAGGTATTTCTGCCGTATGTCTTGTAGGCTACCACATGGTATCTGTAAGGTGAGGTAAGTGCCGTGCCGAGATAGGTAGTGCTGTTAACACCTTCAAGGGTGGTTACAAGAGTATATTTGTTGGTTGTAGTATTGTATATATACAGCTTGTAGCCCGTGGCACCTGCCTGTCTGTCCCAAAAGAGGAACTGGTATCCGCCGAATAACTTGTATTTAAAATTGGATACCTGTGATGGGCATGTGGTAGTATTAAGCTCCGTATTATCTGAAACATAGTCAACGGAATTTACGGTCTTGTATGCCTGGATCATGAATTTGTAGCCCTTGCATGCCAGCAGCCCCGGAACTGTATAGCTCCTTGTTCCGCTTCCCACCTTCTTGATAAGATCATATTGATTGGTATTGTAATTGTAGTAATATAACATGTAGCCGTTGGCTCCGGATACTGCACTCCAGGAGAGGCTTATGCTTTCGTCGGTATAGGATGTAAGCTTCAGTGATGACACCCTGGCAGGTCCCGTTCCCGCATATATCTTATCCGAGTACGGGTAAGCATTTGTAACCTTGCCACCGCTCATTTTGTAAGAACGTACACAGTACTGGTAGCTTACTCCGTTTGGAAGCTTGTTATGTATATAGAAGTTAGAGTAGTTATTTGCTGTGTCCCCAAGAACCTTCCAGGTGGTAGTAGGAGAGGTCTTAACATATACACGGTAGGCACTGACACCCTTCTGCATATCCCACATAAGCTTTACCTGATTTGATCCGGATGAAGTAACATGAAGGTTTTTAACCTTGCCCGGGGACTGGAGATCACCCATGGTTGCTGATGTCATTTTATTTGAAAATGCACCATAGTAGCTTCCCGAGTGAAGGTAATGGATAGCTCTTACTGCATAGGTGTAAGCTGTACCCTCTAACAGATTATTGTCGGTATAAGTAAGGGTTGAAGCACCTCGAAGGAGGGCAACCTGCTTGTAAGTATTCGTATCGTTGTCAAGTCGGAATACCTGGTAGCCGTAGCAGCCCACAACCTTTGACCATTTAAGTGAGATGGCACTGTCACTCTGAGGGGTAAGGGTAAGACTTGCAACCTTGTCAGGAGCCTTCATGTATCCGTAGTTTAAGTCGGTAGCGTGATTGATACCCGGTACCTGACCGCTGTCTGAGTACTGCCAGTAATTGTAATCACCTGTGTAATTTGCTGTGTCATTATATATGGCAAGCCACAGTGGATAATATTTGGTGATGTTATCCGGGTTGAGATTACTGTTTAACAGAGATTTATATGAGTACATCATAGCTGTGTAGCCGCTATTTTCTATGGTGGCACAGAATGCATTACAGATAGCGGTTGCTGTTGCCCTTGAAAGCTTGGCGTTCTGCAGTCTGCCGTTAGGATAGAACTCGTAATCATATATTATAGGAAGATTTATATTGTATCCCTTGATAAGGTCGATGACAAACCTGGCCTCCTGCTGGGCCTCTGCGACAGTTATTGACTGGGTGTATGTGTACACGCCTACATCAAGTCCGGCAGCGATAGCCCCTGCCAGGTTAGTTTTGTATCTGTCGTCAGTATATAACCCACCGCCTGAAGCACCTCTTCCCGACACACGGATGAATACGAAGCTGTATCCCGCATTCTTAACCTGTGTCCAGTTGATGTTTCCATTCCACTGGGATACGTCGATACCGTTTAACACATCGTAGCCTGAGAATCTCGAATCGTGATAGTAGGTCTTAAATATTTCACTTGACTGGGGATCCACGATAAGAGCATTAGGAGATGCATTTTCCTTAAGTTTTTCCTCAGAAGCGTCCTCGGTTGTATCTTCATAAGCCTTCTCAGTGATATCTTCAGAAGCGTCCTCGGTTGAGCCTTCATAAGCCTTCTCAGTGATATCTTCAGAAGCGTCCTCGGTTGTAACCTGGGAAGAGTCCTCGGTAACATCTTCAGCATATCCTGTATCTTCGGTATCCTCATAGGAAGTGTCCGGATTTTCTGAGGTATCTTCAGAAGCGGTCTCAGTAGAAGCCTCATAGGCGTCCTTTGTAACTGCGTTATTTGCAGTCTGACTATTTAGCGGGGCAAATCCCGTAAGCAAAAGAAATGCACTGACCAAAGACAGACTTATCAACGGTTTCAATCGTTTTTTCCTGATCATTTTGTCCTCCTTTATTGAACGCCAGCAGAAACCATGGAACTACATTCGGTTAAAATTCTGACGTATTTTGGGTCGTTTTGTCATTATGGTGGAAGGGTATATGACCTTCCGGAGGCATTCCCACAGTGGGTAAAAAAAGCCCTTACTTAACATAATATAAATAATATGGTTAAAAGTCAACAATTTTACATAGATTTATGCCCGCAAAATCGACAAAATCAATAAAATCCACCATATAAATTTAATGCTGTAAAGTAAAAAAATATATAGAAAATAGAAATTCCTATGGTATAATGTAGGCGTGTTGTGTAGTATATACATTATTATATGCACTGTTTGTATATATTCTGAATAATAAAAAGAGGTATGTTTATATATGGATACAGGTATGGAGACAAGGGTAGGACCCTTAGGAGCCATTAAAGGTATATTTAAAGGAATCATAAATCCGGTAGAGTATGTAGACAGCACTGTGAGATCCGGCTGGGGAACCACACTGCTTATAATGTTTATAGTCAGTCTTCTGGTTCCGTTCCTTACCTTCTTTCTTCCTGCCGACACATTGTTCGGGGGAGACAGGCTGGGTACAGAGCTGGAGCAGATCCTTCCGGAGTTTGAACTTTCCGAAAAGGGACTTAAGAGTGGTCTTAAGTTTGAGAAAGCTTATGATAAGAATTTTTATATAAATATAGATACAGAGACAGGAGTACTTGATGAGAAGGAGCTTGCCACGGAGCTTAAGGGAACGGTATTCCCAACGGCCATATATGTGTCATCGAAGAATATCTATGTTTATTATGACGGCCAGGGAACCATGCTTGACTGCGGCGCATTGTACAGAGGCTTAAGTGTGTTTATGGGTGGTGACGTCATAACCAGGGAAGATGTAGTTTCCTATATAAATAAGACAGATATGCCGGTGATCATTACTGTATATGTTGTTATGGTGGTGTTGGCATTTGCAGGCTTCTATGGTTCATCCCTTATATGGGCAGGCCTTGGAACCGCATTTTCAAATACCTTTGAGGCAAATCTTTCATACGGAGAGCTTATGAGAGCTGCCATACATGTAAGGGTTGTATGGTATATATTAAAGAAGCTGCTTAAAGCCTACATGCTTCCGTCATTTGGAGCGCTGCTGTGGATTGGGGCATTGGTAGCTATATTCGTCTATTACTTTAAGGGTATAAAGGCCTTTGGAGAAAATAATAAAAATAATTTACTTACAGGAGGATGCAGATAATATGCGTAAAACAAAGATAATATGTACATTAGGTCCTGCAACAGATGATGATAATGTCCTTAAACAGTTAATGCTGGCCGGAATGGATGTGGCGAGATTTAACTTCTCCCATGGTACCCATGAACAGCACAAGGCAAATAAAGAAAGAGTTGTTAAGTTCAGGGAAGAACTCGGACTTCCTATTGCCACCATTCTTGATACAAAGGGCCCTGAGATCCGTGTAAGAGATTTCAAGGACGGCAAGGTAGAGCTTAAGGCCGGCAATAAATTCATCCTTACAACAGAAGATATCCTGGGTGACGAGACGAAGGCTTCCATAACATACAAGAACCTGGTAAATGATGTTAAGCCGGGCAATACCATCCTTATAGATGACGGTCTTATTGAACTCAGTGTAGAGAGCGTAACAGAAAAGGACGTTATCTGCCGTGTTGAAAATGGCGGAATTGTTTCAAACCACAAGGGTGTAAATGTTCCTCGCGTAGACCTTTCCATTCCATATATAAGCGAGCAGGATCGTTCAGATATAATCTTTGGTATTGAGAACGATTTTGACTTCATTGCTGCGTCGTTTGTAAGATGTGCAGACGACGTGCTTCAGATCAGAAAGATATTTGACGAGTATCACTGTGATAATATCAACATTATCTCAAAAATCGAGAATATGCAGGGCGTTGAGAATATAGATGAGATCATAAGAGTATCCGATGGTATCATGGTTGCCAGAGGCGACATGGGTGTTGAGATACCTCTTGAGGATGTTCCTGTAATCCAGAAGATGATCATTAAGAAGGTTTACAATGCCGACAAGCAGGTTATCACAGCAACCCAGATGCTTGATTCCATGATGAAGAACCCTAGACCTACAAGAGCTGAGGCTACCGATGTTGCAAATGCTATCTACGACGGAACCAGTGCCATAATGCTTTCAGGTGAGACGGCCGCAGGCAAGTACCCTGTAGAGGCCCTTTCAACCATGATCAAGATCGCAGAGAGAGCAGAGCAGGATATTGATTATACCAAGAGGTTTCAGAACAGAGACAGCGAGAAGAACTCGGATATTACCAGTGCTATCTCCCATGCAACCTGTACAACAGCCCTTGACCTTGACGCCGCAGCCATTGTAACTGTTACAAAGTCAGGTAAGACTGCAAGGATGATCTCAAAGTACAGACCGGCATGTCCTATAATCGGATGTACACCTATAGAGAAGGTAAGCAGACAGCTTAATCTCTCCTGGGGCGTTAGTCCTTTGGTTATTCCTGAGTGCGACAACACAGATGACCTCTTCGAGGACGCAGTAGAAGCAGCCAAGAAAGCGGGATTTGTGAAGGATGGTGAGGTTGTAGTCATCACTGCCGGCGTACCTCTTGGGGTAGCAGGAACCACAAACCTTGTTAAGGTTCATGTGGCAGGTCATATCCTTGTTAAGGGAACCTCCGTAAATGACAAGTCTGTATGTGCACCACTGTGTGTATGCAAGGATGAGGCCGAACTTAAGAAAAGCTATAAGAACGGAGATATTATCGTAATACATGAGACCAGCAATAATATCATGAACGAGTTGAAGACCGCTTCAGCTATCATCTGCGAGAAGGACGGCAAGAATTCCCACGCAGGAGTAGTTGGCTTAAGCCTTGATATTCCTGTTATACTTGGCGCTGCAAATGCTACCGAGATATTAAAGACAGGTTCCATCGTCACCGTAAAGGGCAAGGAAGGCGTGGTAACCTCCAATTAACATCAAACATATATAATTAACATCTAATATATATAACAATCGTAAAATATAGAAGGAGATATCGGAACTTCCCCGGTATCTCTTTTTCTTTATGCTATGGTAGCGAGTCAAGCGCAACATGCCTGCAAAATTGCACTTGACAACTACTGACCAGCGGATAAAATTCGCAAAGAATGTTTTATCGCTGTAATGATGCCATATACTCAAATATTACAAAAATATTAAACTGCTTCAAAACTTAAGATCCCTCAAAACCTATAAAATCAAGGAAATGTCAAAAAAAGTCAGAAATATTATGTTGACAAAGTATATATGCGTTGTTATAATACAAAAGAAATGTAACAAATTTGTAATAAAATATGATGCATTTGAAACAAATGAAACATTTATGACAAATAATTGTTGCGTATAAGTAATAAACGCAACGAGCGATATTATAGGAGGTATGATGATGTTCAGAACATCTATAAAGGCTGCCACCACAATAGTAGCGGCCGGGTTAGTTGTAACAACAGTATTTGCGAATTTAGGCATGAGTACTAATGCTGATGAAGTCATGAACGACTCATCGATCGGTATTTCATCTGCAATAGACAGATATGTGGAAACTGCCGGTGGTGACGCGGCAGACAGCACAGAGCTTGCAAATGCCAATGCCACAACAGAGGAAGCAACAGATGGCACAACTGAAACAACAGAAGACACAACAAAGGTTGCAGAGACATGCAAGTATCCACAGTTTGAGAACAGATGTCTTACAACTACAACAGGAAATGTAAACATCAGAAGCGAAGCAAGTGCTGAGTCAGAAAAGGTTGGTACACTTCCATCAGGAGGTATCGCCCTTGTAAAGGAAAAGGGTGATGAGTGGACATACATAGCGTCAGGAAATTGCGAAGGATACATAAAGAATGAGTTCATTGCATTCGGTGATGACGCAGGTGCTTATGCAGAGACACATCTTGATAAGGTTGCAAAGGTTACAGCAACAACTCTTAGCGTAAGAGAAGAGGGAAATGCAGACAGTACATGTATCACACTTGTTCCTCAGGGCGGAACATATACCATCTTAAGTGATGATGGCGACTGGCTTCAGGTAGCAGTAGATGACAGTACAACAGGTTACATCAGCTCAGAATACGCTGAGAAGGAGTTCAAGGTAGTAAGAGCTACAACAGTAGCTGAAGAAGAGGCAGCAGAGCAGGCAGAAAAGGAAGCTCAGGAAAAGGCTCAGGCAGAGAAGGAAGCTAAGGAGAAGGCGGATCAGCAGGCTGGCGGTCAGACAGAGGCACCTTCAAATGATAACGGATCAGGCAGTGACAATGGTTCGGGAAGCGGATCAGGTTCCGGCTCGGATAACGGTTCAGGATCAGGCAGCGAAGCTCCTGCAGCACCTGTAGACACAAGTGCAGATGGTGTACAGAAGGGTGCAGATCTTGCAGCATATGCTCAGCAGTTCGTTGGAAACCCATATGTATACGGCGGTACAAGCCTTACAAACGGTGCTGACTGTTCAGGATTTACACTTGCACTTTACGCACTCTGGGGTATCAACTTACCTCATTCAGCAAATTCACAGTCATACATGGGAACAGCCGTAGATTTCTCAGAGCTTATCCCTGGTGACCTTATCTTCTATGCAGATCCTGACGGCACAATGGGTCACGTAGGAATTTACATCGGTAACGGACAGATCGTACATGCCAGCTCAAGAAGAACTGGTATCAAGATCTCGAATTACAATTATAGAACACCTGTTAAGGCACGTAGATTATTCAGCTAATATCTTTACAGGAACCGCACAAAACACCGGCAGCAATGCCGGTGTTTTTTTAACTTAATGTAATGGTGTCTGTGACATCGTTACATTAAGCAACTATTTATAAAGCAATCATATACAGACATAGGAGAACAGGATACGGGCGGTATTGTTTATGGTGAAAAATGCATAAAAAAATTATGCAAAATGCCACCTTATAGTGCAAAATGTATTGAAAAAAGCACAGTTTGTGGTATAATAAGAACATCAATTTGGATGTGAATCCAAAAAAGAAGGAGTTGGGCATCATGAATTACATAATAAGTGGTAAGAACATTGAGGTTACAGAGGGTTTGAAGAGTGCTGTACAGGATAAGCTTTCAAAGCTTGAAAAGTACTTTACAGAAGATACCGTTGCTCAGGTAACATTTAGTGTAGAAAAAGACAGACAGAAGATAGAAGTTACAATACCTATGAAGGGACATATCATCCGTGCAGAGCAGGTAAGCGATGATATGTATGTATCTATTGATCTTGTACTTGAAGTTATTGAGCGTCAGGTAACAAGACACAAGAAGAAGCTGATAGACAAGGCTCAGAACGCAGCTTACTTCCAGAACGCATTCATCGAAGAAGAAGATGAGGAAGATGACGAGATTAAGATCGTCAGAACAAAGAAGTTTGACGTTAAGCCAATGTATCCTGAAGACGCATGTATCCAGATGGATCTTCTCGGACATAGCTTCTTCGTATTCAGAAACGCAGATACAGACGAGGTGAATGTAGTTTACAAGAGAAAGGGCAACACATACGGTCTCATCGAACCGGAAGTATAATCAATTAAATATATGGAATATCACCATTCCCCGTGTTCCACATGGAAACCGGTGATAACCCAAGGAAGAGACTGCCATAGCAACATGTGGCGGTCTTTTCTTTTGTATGTTGATGATATGACATGCATTTACAAGATTATTGTTGCATGTTGAAATTTTGTAATCCTATGCATGACATAGACAGCAGCATGGGTGGAAAGATACAGTATTGAAGTGACGGTATCTGCCATCCTCTTGCGGCGGGCGGTTATTTACATACATCGTTCACCTACGGCATACATAAAAAATGCCTTGATATACAGCCCGGATAATGTTATCATGTACCCTGAATAACAATAAGCAGGAGTGTGTAAAAATGGGATTATTTGAAAAAGTATTTGGAACACATAGCGAAAAAGAACTGAAAAAGATTAAACCTCTTATAGATAAGATAGAAGCATTAGATTCAGATATGCAGGCTTTATCCGATGAAGAACTTAAAGCTAAGACACAGGAATTTAAAGACAGACTGGCTAAGGGCGAGACCCTGGACGATCTGCTGGTAGAAGCATTTGCAGTAGTAAGAGAAGCGGCATACAGAGTGCTGGGAATGAAGCACTACAGAGTACAGCTCATCGGTGGTGTAATATTACATCAGGGCCGTATCGCCGAGATGAGAACCGGTGAAGGTAAGACACTTGTATCAACACTTCCTGCATACCTCAATGCCCTTGAAGGAAAAGGTGTCCATGTAGTAACGGTAAACGATTACCTGGCAAAGCGTGACGCCGAGTGGATGGGAAAAGTTCATGAATTTCTCGGACTTACAGTTGGTATAATTTTAAACAGCTCAACGTCGGAAGAAAGAAGAGCAGCTTATAACTGCGATATTACATATGTAACAAATAACGAATTAGGTTTCGATTACCTGAGGGACAACATGGTAATCTATAAGGAGAAGCTGGTATTAAGAGGGCTTCACTACTGCGTAATCGATGAGGTCGACTCAGTACTTATCGATGAGGCAAGAACACCGCTTATTATCTCGGGCCAGAGCGGCAAGTCCACAGAACTCTACAGAATGTGTGATTACCTTGCAAGACGTATGAAGCGTGGCGAGGGCAACGGCGAGATATCCAAGATGGATATGCTCATGAACAATGTGGCGGAAGAAGACGGAGATTTCCTTGTAAATGAAAAGGACAAGTACGTAATGCTCACCGCAAACGGTGTAAAGGAAGTAGAGCAGTTCTTCCATATAGATAACCTTTCAGATCCTGACAACATGGAGATCCAGCATAACATTATCCTTGCTCTCCGTGCCCACAACCTTATGTTCAGGGACAGGGATTACGTTGTAAAGGATGACGAAGTACTTATTGTTGATGAGTTCACAGGACGTATAATGCCGGGTAGAAGATTCTCAGATGGTCTCCACCAGGCAATAGAGGCTAAGGAAGGCGTAAAGGTTAAGAGAGAGAGTAAGACCCTCGCAACCATTACATTCCAGAACTTCTTCAATATGTTTGAGAAGAAGGCAGGTATGACAGGTACAGCTCTTACAGAGGAGCAGGAGTTCAGAGAGATCTACGGAATGGACGTAGTAGTTATCCCTACAAACCTCCCTGTACAGAGAATTGACTACCCTGATTCCATATTCAAGACAAGAAAAGAAAAATTAAATGCAATAATAGAGCAGATCTGCAAATGTTATGAGACAGGCCAGCCTGTACTGGTCGGTACCATCAACATTGATGCGTCAGAGGAGATCAGCCACCTCTTAAGCAAGAGGAGAATACCGCATAAGGTACTTAATGCCAAGTTCCATGAGCTTGAGGCTGAGATCGTTGCAGATGCAGGCCAGAAGGGGGCGGTTACCATTGCAACCAACATGGCAGGCCGAGGAACCGATATTAAGCTTGGCGAGGGTGTGTCAGAGCTTGGTGGTTTAAGGATCATCGGTACAGAGAGACACGAGTCAAGACGTATAGATAACCAGCTCCGTGGTAGATCAGGACGTCAGGGTGACAGAGGTGAATCAAAGTTCTACCTTTCACTTGAGGACGATCTTATGAGACTCTTCGGATCAGAGAGAGTAATGGGACTCTATGACGCCCTTAAGATACCTGAGGGTGAAGAGATCCAGCACAAGACCATCTCCAACTTCGTAGAAAAGGCACAGATGAAGATAGAGAGCAACAACTTCGCTATCAGAAAGAGCCTTCTTGAGTACGACCAGGTAAATAACGAGCAGAGAGAGATCATTTACAAGGAGCGTAGAAGAGTTCTTGACGGTGAGGATATGCATGAGGTTATCCTTAAGATGATAAAGGATGATGTGAATTCATGCGTAGACCAGGTATGCTCAGGTGAGTCACATCCTGAGAACTGGAACATTACCGAGCTTGACGACATGCTCAGAAACATAATCCCATATCCTGAGCACATCCAGTTAAAGGATAATGAGAAGGATGGAGATATAACAGCTCTTAAGGAGAGACTTACAGACGAAGCCCTTGACCTTTACAAGAAGAAGGAAGAGGAGATCGGTGATGAGCAGCAGATGAGAGAGATAGAGCGTATCATGCTCCTTAAGGTCATAGACAGAAAGTGGACAGACCATATCGACGATATGGACAGACTTAAGCAGGGAATAGGACTCCAGTCACTGGGACAGAGAGATCCTGTTGTAGAGTATAAATTTGCAGGCTATGACATGTTCAATGCCATGACAGCCTCTATCCAGGAGGATACAGTTAAGCTCATAATGAGAGTTAAGGTTGAGCAGAAGGTTGAACGTGAGGAAGTAAATAAGGTTACAGGAACCAACAAGGATGATACAGTAACCAAGGGGCCTGTTAAGAAGGCAAAGAAGATCGGAAGAAACGATCCATGTCCATGTGGCAGCGGCAAGAAGTATAAGAACTGCTGCGGCAGAGACCAGTAAAGAAATACCCCATACATCTTAAGATGTATATTGAATTGAAAATAAATCAGAAAAGCAGGTGATTATAGGTGTTAGAAACAGACCAGATAAAATACACTCTGGGCACACTGAAGCAGCCTCTAATGGAAGTAAGGGATTCACTTTGACATCCCCGGCAAATTAGACGGAATAGGCAAGCTCCACTATGAAATGGAGCAGCCGGGATTTTGGGATGATATAAAACATTCAACAGAAGTATCCAGGGAGCTTAAGTTGCTGGAGGATCAGGTGGATGGCTTTAACAAGCTGTCTTCAGATTTTGATGACATGCAGGAACTGGTAGAGATGGCAGAAGAGGAAAATGACGCTTCCATGGTTGAAGAAATCCAGAACATGTTAGAGGTATTTACAAAGGAGTTTGACGACTGCAGAGTAAAGCTTCTGTTGTCGGATGAATTTGACAACCATGACGCAGTGCTCACATTACATGCAGGCGCTGGTGGAACCGAGGCGTGTGACTGGGTATCAATGCTATACAGAATGTATACCAGATGGGCAGAGAAGAAGGGCTATAAGGTTGAACTTCTTGATTACCTTGAGGGTGATGAGGCAGGCATAAAATCAGTAACTATACAGGTGTGCGGAGAGAATGCCTACGGCTATCTCAAGTCCGAGAAGGGCGTTCACAGACTGGTTAGGATATCACCCTTTAATGCGGCGGGCAAGAGACAGACGTCATTTGCCTCCTGCGATGTGATCCCTGAGATCGAGGAAGATCTCGAGATCGAGATAAATGACGATGACCTCCGTATAGATACATACAGATCCTCAGGCGCAGGCGGACAGCATATAAATAAGACCTCCTCTGCTGTCAGGATAACACATCTTCCTACGGGCATAGTAGTTCAGTGCCAGAATGAGCGTTCACAGCACATGAACAAGGATAAGGCAATGCAGATGTTGAAATCAAAGCTGTACCTTATCAAAAAGCAGGAAAATCTTGATAAAATATCTGATATAAGAGGCGAGCTGCTGGACAACGGCTTCGGAAGTCAGATAAGATCATACGTTATGCAGCCATACAAACTTGTTAAGGACAACCGGACCGGCGAGGAAACAGGAAATGTTGCTGCTGTCTTAGACGGCGGACTTGACAATTTTATGAATGCGTATTTAAAATGGAACAGTTGCAGAGAATAACTAATTAAGAAACATCAAATGTAAGGATAAAGGAGAAAGAGAACAATGGTGAATATAGCGGTTTTAGGCTACGGCACAGTTGGATCAGGAGTTGTTGAGGTTATAAATACCAACGGCAGTATCATAAACAGGAAAGCAGGCGAGGAGATCAACATTAAATATGTTCTCGACCTGAGAGATTTCCCGGGAGATCCCGTTGAGAAGATTCTTGTTCACGACTTTGAAACTATACTCAATGACGAAGATGTAAAGGTAGTTGTTGAAGTTATGGGTGGTGTAGAACCGGCATACACATTTGTTAAGAAGTGTCTTCTTGCAGGTAAGAGTGTTGCCACATCTAACAAGGAGCTTGTGGCTACCCACGGTGTTGAGCTTCTTAAGATCGCAGCAGACAAGAGCGTTAATTTCTTCTTCGAGGCTTCAGCAGGCGGCGGAATACCTATAGTTCGCCCTCTTATCTCATCACTTACAGCAGATAAGATCACAGAGATCACAGGTATACTTAACGGAACAACCAACTATATTCTTACAAAGATGGCGAATGAAGGTGCTGACTACGCAACAGTACTTAAGCAGGCTCAGGAGCTTGGCTATGCAGAGAGAAATCCTGAGGCGGATGTTGAGGGCGGTGACGCATGTCGTAAGATAGCAATCCTCACATCACTGGCATATGGCAAGAACCTTGATTATAACCGTATCCATACAGAGGGAATAACAAAGATAACAACAGAAGATTTCCGGTATGCAAAGGTTATGGATGCAGCAATAAAGCTTGTGGGAACCACAAAGGAGATAGAGGGAACACTTTATACATTTGTTGCCCCTATGCTCATAGGCAAGGAACATCCACTGGCAGGAATAGATGATGTATTTAATGGCGTATTTGTCCATGGAAATGTTCTTGATGACGCGATGTTCTATGGAAGAGGCGCAGGAAAGCTTCCTACAGCCTCGGCGGTTGTTGCGGATGTTGTGGATGCAGTGAAGAACCTTGGGCGCAATGTCCTTACCATCTGGGATGAGGAACCTCTTGAGCTTGGAGATTTTAAGGACGCAGAGAATAAATTCTTTGTAAGAGTATCAGACAAGGTTGAGGATGCGGCTATAGAGGCTGAGTTTGGCGAGGTTTCATATATCACTGCAGGCATAGCAGGTGAGAAAGCCTTCATCACAAAGCCTGTTAAGGAATCTCTTTATGAAGATGCGTGCGGTAAGTTTGATATTATAAGCGGCATACGTGTTGACTTTTAATTATTTGCAGGGATAAATATATGCCGGTGGAAGACTGTTTTAAGGCAAAGATCTTTCACCGGCTTTTGTGGCGTCAGACCTTTGCCGGGTGAGTGTCCAAGTGTCGGCAACACACTTGGAACGGTGCTTAGGAAATGCCCCTGGACAGATGAGAGGGCGACACCAACAGGAGAATTTTAAATGGGCTGAAGTTTAAGGAGGAGGGGCAAACATATGAAGAGAACAGATTACATAAGTTGGGATCAGTATTTCATGGGAATAGCGATGCTGTCGGCAGAGCGAAGCAAGGATCCCTCTACCCAGGTGGGAGCATGTATCGTAGATGAAAACAACAGGATAATGTCCGTAGGCTATAACGGTATGCCGGCAGGCTGCAATGATGACACAATGCCATGGGGTAAGGTCGGTGCCCCTCTGGACAACAAATATTTCTTTGTGTGCCATGCGGAGCTTAATGCGATACTTAATTACAGGGGCGGAAGCCTTAAGGATGCAAGAATTTATTCAACCCTGTTTCCTTGCAATGAGTGTGCTAAGGCTATAATCCAGTGCGGCATAAAGGAGGTTATATACTGTTCGGACAAATATTCCAACACCGACAGCACCATTGCTTCAAAGAGAATGTTTGACATGGCGGGAATAACCTACAGACCGTTCGAGGTAAAGGGACGAAAGATAACCTTTGACCTGTAGACCTGATAAGACCGCAAAGCGGATGTGAGCAGAACTGAATGCTGAAAATTAAACACAGAAGCGGGACGGCGGTGTTTAAGTGGGATTACAAAGGTTGAATACAGAGTGAAGCAAAAATAAAAAAGATCGGAAAATATTGAGAACATGGAAGATATAATAAGAGAGAGCTTTAGCGAGGAAGACACCTATAACATAGGCAGAGAGTTTGGTGAAGCTGCAGAGAAGGGCGATGTATATTGCTTTTACGGAGATCTGGGCGTGGGAAAAACAATTTTCTCCAAAGGCTTTGCCAAAGGGCTTGGTATCAATGAAGTGGTGAACAGCCCTACATTTACAATAGTTAAGATATATGATGAGGGCAGGCTGCCCCTGTATCACTTTGACGTGTATCGCATCGGTGACGTTGACGAAATGGACGAGATCGGCTATAACGATATGATCTACGGCGATGGGGTGTGCCTCATAGAATGGGCGAACTTAATAGAAGATATACTTCCTGACCATTACAGGAAGCTTACCATAGAGAAAGATCTTGCGAAGGGAACAGATTACAGACGCATAAGCCTTGTATCTGTGTAGATTGAAATAAACAGGAGGTGCAGACGGTATGAAGATACTGGCTTTTGACAGCTCGGGCATGGTGGCATCAGTTGCCCTGACTGAGGATGATATTTTACTTGGAGAATACACAACCAATCATAAGAAGACCCATTCACAGACCCTGTTGCCTATGCTGGATGAGCTGATGAAGATGCTCAGTATGGACGTTAAGGATGTGGATGTCCTTGCCCTTGCAAATGGTCCGGGTTCATTTACAGGCTTAAGGATCGGCGCGGCAACAGTGAAGGGATTGTCACTGGCTCTTGATAAGCCGGTGGTTACGGTTCCTACACTTCTTGGACTGGCGTACAATATGTGGGGCAGCGACCATGTGATCTGTCCACTTATGGATGCAAGAAGAAATCAGGTATATACAGGAATCTACAGATATACTGATGAAGAAGGCATAACAACAGTCCTTGACCAGACCCCTCTTGACATAGCTGATATTATTGATAGGGTAAATAAAATCGGTGAGCCTGTGGTTTACCTTGGAGACGGAACCGTTCCATATGCTGAACAGATAAAAGAGAAGACTAAGGTGGGTTATACATTTGCACCTGCCCATATGAACAGACAGAGCGCCGGAGCTGTAGCGGTTGCGGCGTATGAGCTGTATAAGCAGGGACATGTTTCAAATGGCGATGACTTCGCGCCGGATTACCTGAGAAAATCCCAGGCAGAGAGAGAATCCGGCAGGTAAAGATAAAAAGGCAAGAACAAAAAGATAAGAATAAAAAGAAAGTGCCGGATGGCACATAAACATAAAAAGAAAGCACGCATTGATCTGTAAGCCGTGCTAAGAAATAAGGAGCAGTAAAAATGAGTTTTGATGACGGTGGGGCGGCCCCCATTATTACCATAACTATAAAAGAAGCAGAGGAATGTCAGGCTATTGACATAGTTGAACTTGGAGAGAAAATATTTTCAAATCCATGGAATGAGGAAAATGTAATGGCTTCCATATTCGGAACCTATGATAAGGTGATGGTTGCCATGGAAGGAGACGGCGACGGACAGGCACTGGTGGGATATATAATATATTCTGCGCCGTGCGAGGACTGTGACCTGTTAAGGATTGCAGTTCGTGAGGACGTCAGAGGCAGAGGCGTTGCCACACAGCTAATGCAGTATATGGTATATGATCTCAAGAAAAACGGACACGAATCCATAATGCTTGAGGTGAGAGAAAGTAACGAAAAAGCAATAGCCCTGTATGAAAAATTTGACTTTGATGAGATATCAAGGCGGAAGGATTATTACAGAGATCCCAAGGAGGATGCTGTAGTAATGAAGAAATATTTAGAGTAGAAAGTTTAAATCAAAAGTGAAAAAATACTCGATATAAAGAAGATGATATCCATAAATTACCGGTATAAAATTAAGAACAAGTATATTAGTATAGACTTATATTATTTTTACAGCGAGGTACGGAAGAATATGATGTGCAATGGATGTGGAAAAAACATAAATACCGGAAGTGATAAGGACAAGGATATAATATATCTTGAGGATTTTGTAAAGATCAGAAAGGAATGGGGATATTTCTCAAAAAAAGACGGAGAGACCCATGAGCTGATACTGTGCGAAGAGTGTTATGACAGATTATGCAAAAACCTCACGATACCTGTAAACGTAAAAGAGACGGCAGAACTTCTGGGAAATTGATTCCGGAGCTGGCCGGAGATATGAAAAGAAAAAAGATGATCCTGAAATGACCCGGATATAAGGCTTTGCAAAAAAGCTATTATCTGGGGAAAGGTATAGAAGATGGAGGAAGGATATAATGCTTGATGTGTGTTTGCTTGGAACCGGAGGAATGATGCCCCTGCCTCACAGGGCACTGACGTCACTTATGGTGAGATATAATGGCAGTTCCATACTTATAGACTGCGGTGAGGGAACTCAGGTTGCCATCAAACAACAAGGCTGGAGTTTTAAGCCTATAGATGTTATATGCTTCACCCATTATCATGCAGATCACATAAGCGGGCTTCCGGGACTTTTGCTTACCATAGGCAATACAGACAGAAAGGAACCTTTGCTGCTGGTTGGACCTAAGAGACTTGAAAAGGTGGTAAATTCCCTTAGGGTTATAGCACCCGAACTTCCTTTTGAGATCAAATTCAAGGAACTTAATGAAGCTGAGGAACATTTTGAGGTGTGTGGGATAAATTTTGATGCCTACAGAGTGTGCCATAATATAACCTGCTACGGATACTCCATGAGCCTTAACAGAACAGGCAGATTTGACGCGGATAGAGCCAGAAGCCAGGACATACCTCTTCCGTATTGGAACAGACTCCAGAAGGGGGAGACCATAGAGGCGGACGGAAAGATATTTACCCCTGATATGGTGCTTGGACCTGCCAGAAAGGGTCTTAAGGTCACATACTGTACGGACACCAGACCGACTCCTGCCATAGAAAAGTACGCAGCCGGATCGGATCTGTTTATCTGCGAGGGCATGTACGGCGAGGAGGATAAGATTCAGAAAGCTATAGACCATAAGCATATGACAATGTATGAAGCTGCGGAGATCGCCGCAAAGGCGGATGTGGGAGAGATGTGGCTTACCCATTACAGCCCATCCCTTGTGAAGCCTGCCCAGTATATTGACAAGGTACGGGAGGTGTTCCCAAGGGCATATGCGGCAAAAGACAGAACAGAAAGAACCCTGGTTTTTGAAGAAGAGTAAATAATAAACGACGAAGGTGTATTTTAAACGGTGCCAATTTTATATGGCAGACGTTCAATAGAGAGGAACATATTATGAGCGACGAAAAAGAAGTTAAGATACTTGCCATAGAGTCATCTTGCGATGAAACCTCAGCAGCAGTAGTTGTAAATGGAAGAAAAGTATTGTCAAATATCATATACTCCCAGATAGATATACATACTCTGTATGGAGGTGTTGTGCCGGAGATAGCTTCAAGAAAACACATAGAAAAGGTTAATCAGGTAATAAAGGCAGCCCTCAAAGAGGCAGACTGTACATTGGATGACATAGATGCGGTGGCAGTTACCTACGGACCGGGGCTTGTAGGTGCATTACTTGTGGGCGTGGGTGCGGCTAAGGCCATAAGCTATGCCAAGAAGCTTCCACTGGTGGGAGTACATCATATAGAAGGACACATAGCAGCGAATTTCATTGAGTCTCCGGATCTTGAACCACCGTTTATGTGTCTGGTTGTTTCCGGTGGGCATACACATCTTGTAAAGGTTACAGGCTACGGCGAATTTGAGATCCTTGGAGTTACAAGAGATGATGCCGCAGGAGAAGCATTTGACAAGGTGGCAAGAGCCATAGGACTTGGATATCCGGGAGGACCTAAGGTTGATAAGCTGGCGAAGGAGGGGAATCCTGACGCCATATCATTCCCAAGGGCGAAGATAAGCGATAATGAATATGATTTCAGCTTCTCGGGACTTAAGTCAGCGGTGCTTAATTACATTAATTCCGCAGAAATGAAGCATGAAGAGATAAACAGAGCAGATGTGGCTGCCTCATTCCAGAAGTCTGTAACTGATGTCCTGTCAGAGCATGCAGTGAATGCTGCGAAGAAATACGGAATGAAGAAGCTGGCGCTGGCAGGCGGAGTTGCGTCAAATTCAGGGCTTAGGGCAGCTATGAAAGAGCTGTGTGACAAAAATGGCATAGAATTATACTATCCGAAGCCTGTATTGTGTACCGATAATGCGGCGATGATCGGAGCTGCCGGATACTATGAGTATATAAAAGGTACAAGACACGGATGGGATCTTAATGCTATCCCGAACCTTAAGCTTGGGGAAAGATAAAACAGATGAAGAAAAAAATAACAGCCATAGTCCTTGCGGCAGGAAGCGGCAGGCGCATGGGCGGAGATATACCAAAACAATATATGGAACTTTCGGGGAAACCTGTAATATATTATTCCTTGAAAGTATTCCAGGATAGCGCTGTAGACGACATAGTCCTGGTGGTTTCGGATGAATATATAGAATACTGCAGAAAAGAGATCGTGGAAAGGTATGGATTTTCCAAGGTTACCGATATCATAAGCGGTGGAAGGGAAAGATATGATTCTGTACGCAATGGGCTTGAAGTCTGTGAGAGCGCAGATTATGTGCTGATACATGACGGAGCAAGACCGCTGATAACCGGTGACATGGTAAAACGATCTATTGCAACCCTGGAAGAAGAAACAGGCTGCTCTGTGGCTGTGAAGGCTAAGGATACCATCAAGATAAGTGATGAAAATGACTATGGCGTAGATACTCCGGATCGCAGATATGTGTGGCAGGTGCAGACGCCTCAGAGCTTTCGCAGGAGAGAGCTTGTGGCAGCATATGAGAAGCTCGTTGCCAGTGGGGATACAGCTATAACCGATGATACCATGATCATGGAGCGGTACGGTGGTGTGAAGATCAAGCTTATAGATGGCTCCTATGCGAATATTAAGATAACCACCCCTGAAGATCTGGCACTGGCAGAGGTATTGCTGGAACACAGATCATAAAATCATGCATGCACATTGTGAAAAACATATAGCCGCCGCTGGAAAAAATGCACTGCGGAGGTGGAGGATAAGATCACTTTCACCATGTGCAAAAAAAATACAAATTTTTTAAAAAAATAGTTGACACCATGTGGCTTGGGTGATATTATATACAAGTCGCTGGCGAACAGCGATAACAAAATAGCATAGAAGCTATGGAGAGATATCGAAGCGGTCATAACGAGGCGGTCTTGAAAACCGTTTGTCCGAAAGGGCGCGAGGGTTCGAATCCCTCTCTCTCCGCTGAACTTCATGAGGAAGTTCTGACCAGGATATCGCTTGATACTGGGAGAAGTACCCAAGCGGTTGAAGGGGCTCCCCTGGAAAGGGAGTAGGCCGTTAATAGCGGCGCGAGGGTTCAAATCCCTCCTTCTCCGTTAATTTAAAAACGATGTCCAACAAATGAACCATGAAAATTTAACAACATGACAACCCTGAAATTTCTTATAAAAATTTCAAGAACGTTGGATGGTAAAACATCAACAAACCAATAACAGTAAAAAAGGTTAGGAAGAATACAAGCTAGTATTTATTCCTGATCGGGATTTACAAACTTTTAATGAGAGTTTGATCCTGGCTCAGGATGAACGCTGGCGGCGTGCTTAACACATGCAAG
>ERZ859732.21-NODE-21-length-60168-cov-21.469582_pt1 | contig 60168 bp, 60 predicted proteins | sample MGYA00510123_ERZ859732 | MGnify/ENA primary metagenome ERZ859732 (study PRJEB30046, sample SAMN00715133) | human gut metagenome | study: EMG produced TPA metagenomics assembly of the A metagenome-wide association study of gut microbiota in type 2...
GCACTATTCTACAACAAGAGTACTGATATTGAAGACTTCTCAAACTGGAAGATGATTGATGGTAAACACTATTGCCCTGTGTGCGATGGGGTGAGGTCATTAATGGAGTGTATACCTTTAAAGAAAAAATAGTTATGGCAACCTATAGAATAGTAGATATGTATCGTAAAAGCAAGGCTGTTAATGGCATACATTACGATTCTGAGGATAATCAAATCCTTGCTTATCGTGTAGATAATAGACATTCGTTGTTATTTGGACTTATCCATTATTGGGACTATGGCGCATATAACCTTTGCCAAGACTGTTTGTTTTCTTCGATAGATAAAGCAGAAGAAGCTATATTGAATGTAGATAAAAGTAAAATAATAACAATTTTATATGAATAGCTTATGAAAATAGAAAATATCAAGTTCAAGGCTAAACGTCTTGACGGAAAAGGATGGGTAATCGGTGATTTGCTGCATTCATACGAGAATGGTGCTATCATAGTTCCTATAGAAGGAGGTGGTGCATTTTCTGTTGACCCTTCTACAGTCTGCCAGTTCACAGGACTGAAAGACTGTGAGAACCAAGACATCTACGAGGGAGACATTCTCGCAGAAAAAGAATATCCTGTTTTTGAAGTCAGGTATATTAACTGCACATTTGCTGCTGATTATATGGGATATGATAGATTTATTTTTAATCTTCTTGCATTAAGTAAAACTTGCAAGGTTTGTGGTTCAAAATTTGACAGAAAGGAAGGTGAGAAAAATGATGAAGAAAAGAACATATAGGATACTCATTATAGTCTTTTTCTGCATGATGATGGGATATATTCTCGTTGGAACAATCCTTAATCCATCTGTTTACGAAGTGACAAGATTATTTTTGTCTGGCTTGTTCTTGGGATATTATACATATTGTTTATATAGCATTTATGAAGGAGGTAAGGAATGAAGATTAGACAAGCAAAGAAGATAATGAAAGCAGACACTTATGCTGATTATCCAAGTAAGAATCATTCACCTTACTGGAAAGTGAAGTTTAAGGAAGCTTATAACGAGTATGGTTGTGTTATGTTCTGTGAAGGTTCGAGCAAGTGTAAATACCGCAACAAGTTCGACCATCGTATCAAAAAGGCAATTAATTTAACAATATAAGTAGTTATGGACAAAACAAAATTACATGCATCATTACTCTTCCTGATGCTAAAACTGGAAGAGGCAAAGAGCAACCCGATTGCTGAAAAGAACTTTGTTGCTGCATTGACGGAAGTGCTCAGATATTTCCGTGATAACGGAGAGTTGAAGAAAGCCTATGAAAGCCAAAAGGATTCATTGGAAGATATGGCTAATAGTTCTTGGGCGAAAGCACTAAAGGAATATGTTTCCTCCAAAAACCAAGAAGACGGAGTTGATGTAAAGTTACCTGATATAGATGAACTTATTAAGAAACTAGCTTCTGATGAGTTCATCTCCAAGAAAATCAAGGATATTCTTGGAGATAACAATGTGGACGGAAAGGAGGAATAGCTTATGGCTGAATTGTTATTTGACATTTTTCTTTTTTCTTGTACGACTGCTATAGGGTTTATAATAGGATATTATTCACGAAAGTAAAATAGCTTATGAAAATAGAAATCAAAAGAGTAACGGACTGGCAGCGTGTAGTGGATTCTGCTCGGTTCACACAAGGCAAGGAACCGCTGGGACATGAGCCTAGCGATGAGTTCAAGAAACAGATGATTCTCAGCGAGCATTCACCGCTCAGGGAATTGGAGTTCGATATTAAGATGTATGGCATACCATACTGGGTGAGCAACCATTTTGTTCGCCATGTTCATGCTCAGCCATTTGTCTCCACATCTAGACCAGATATTACTGGCTCCAAGGTATCACGTCACGATATGCGGCAGGATGATTTGGTCAACTTGCAGCTATCCCTCAACGCTCAGGAGATTATCAATATCTCTAAACTGAGACTCTGCAACAAGGCATCAAATGAGACAAGAGAGGTGTGGTACTTTGTTGTTGATGAATTGGCACGTATCGAGCCTTTGCTTGCATCCGCTTGCGTTCCTCAATGTGTATATAGAGGTTTCTGCCCTGAGCCGAAATCATGCGGAAGAACTAAAAGCAACATATTTTCAGTCATAAGAAAATACTACAAAAATCTCGAAACATATTAAAGTAACCACCCAATGAAATATCCAAAATATAACGTCAACGAATTTGTCGGTGGGCACTTCGAGTACACCACTCCCTGCCCATTCGGCATATACGGCAAGTACACCAACGAAATACTATATGTTGGTAGCCTTGCTTGCCAGCGATGCGAACACTTCCGAGGTATCAACAAAGAAGATGGTATCGTATCTTGTGGAATCGAATAGTTTTAAGAGTGCAGCCTATCTGCATTCTTCTTAATAATTAATCAAATTTTATATATGAATACAAAGAAAATCTCAATCATTCAGCGTATCAAGGAAAAATTCCTTGGCAAGCAGTTCTTTATTGCAGTTATCGCTAACAAGGGAACCAGTTCCTACTTCGTCAACTCTACCATCTACCGCTCAGAGAAGGAGGTGAAGGCTTACAAGAAGTACATCACCACAGACGAGCGTATGAAACAGAGCTTCGATTTTGTAGGTTATTATGGTTTCCGTTCAAAGTTCGACTTCCGCATTCCTCTTAGCGGAAAGCCAGTATCAGTTGAAGAGGCAAAGAAACTGGCAGAGAAGTAGTATGGGAAAGTTGATAGACCTTACTGGACAGCGTTTCGGCAGATTACTCGTCTGCCGAAAATCTGACAAAGAGAACCACCAGCATGGTGCGTTCTGGATATGCAAATGTGATTGTGGCAGGGGTTGTACGGTTCTTGGTTCTGCTCTTCGTGACGGACGAACCAAATCATGTGGCTGTTACCGCTCAGAGCGAGCATCTGCCATCATCACCAAGTATGGCAACCGCAATGGTAGACCCAAGCGGAAAGACAAAGTTAACGGATAATATCCATTTTATCACTTTTCATATTATATTTGCAACATGAAATTCAAGTATTTAATAGATAAAGTTAATGGTTTCAGACACCGCAACGATTTTGTGGTACTGGACGGAAGAGCCAACTCGGTCACGCTCTCCAAGGGCATCTATGACCACATCATGCAGAAGGAGCGAACAGACAATTCCATCTTCGTGTTCAGGTTATCTGACAGAGGTACATATGGTTTCTGCATGCGTGAGGACTGGGAAGAACTTCGCAAAGCCAACACCGCCTTCGCTCAGCTTCAATTCAATCAGAAGTATAAGAAGGTAGGTTTCCGAAGTGACTTCCCTTCCATCACCGCCATCCTTGATGAGTACAACCTTCCTCTCAACAGAATGGTTCGTCTTACTTGCATCCCACGCAAGTCAGCCAAAGGCGAACCTTATTACGAAATCATGCGACCAAACTTAAATTCGAGCACATGGCAACAAGACAAGAAGTAATACTCAAAGGGCTTACCCACTCTCCATCCGACTACGATTGTCAGGATGGGGAGTTGGCAACCTGCCTCAACCTCATCAACGAGGATGGGGCACTCCACCCTATTCACCAGCCAGTAGTAGCCGAGCAGAACATCACGCTGGATGCAGGAGATACTATCGAACTGGTGCATAAGGTAACACATAATGAAACGATTCACTCCCACTACATCATCCGCAAATCAGATGATACTTGGTACTGGATGGAGAAAGGTGGAAACGGAACCAAGAGCACCATCGACTTAAACGGATTCCACGTTAATGCTGTCACAGCAGTAGGCAATATCCTTTCATTTGTTGGCGATAGTAAGATATTATATTGCTATTGGGATAATGGGATTTATCGTGTTGTCGATTTTACGGAGGTAACTTACGATGCAAAACTAACACGCACTTCATTCAAAATGAGTGTAGATAGTTGGGTTAAGGATAATACTATTACCGAACAAGGATATACTCTTCCTTTAGAGGATTTTGATTCTTATGGATTTCCTGAAGAACTAGGAGAAAATGTAACTACTAGGCTTTTCGCTAGTCAGGATGCCTATGTTAACAAATACATGGACTCTTATTCTTTCAAATACATACAATTTGCTATCCTTGCTATTCAACTATATGATGGCTCATACATACAAATTGGCAATCCATTTATACTTGCCCCAAAGGAAAGAATAGAAGATAGTATCGGATTCCGCTGGACTAGAGATGGAGGTGGAATGACAAGTGGAAATCTTAATCTTACTTATGAAGCTGATAATATATATGCAACCTATAAAGGTCAAGAAATAGATAACTACGAGCTTTCCGTAAACATTAAAGATATTGACAAATACAATACTTTAATTAAAGGGGTTGACATGTTTATTTCTAATACCTTATTCCCTTATAATACGAATGGCAATATAATTGCTAAAGAAAATTATTTCTATTTCCGCAATGATAAAGGACGTATGAAAATATCAGATTATTCGTATATAAATGGTAAGTTTGTAATGGGTGTTAGAAACTATCATTACCAGCCATATACAGAAGAAGAGATTTACGAGAAAATCGACAATTTATCATTCTATAAGAGCACCAGTTTCTCTTTTGATGATGTTAAGGATGGTACTTCAAAAAAACTGAAAAGGGTTTTAGGAACAGAAGATAGTTTGCCTATTGCAGACCTTCAACGAGAATCGTATGGTGCAATGTGTGCTATAACATATAACAACAGATTACATCTTGGAAATGTTATGTCTTCCATCACCACACGATGCAATAATGGTAATGGGTATTATTCTCCAGTTGCGCCAAACAAGAGCCTTGTGGAGGATAGTTATCAGTTCTTGTTTAGATACGAACCAAAGGGGCAGTTCAATGGAAACTACATAGATAACTTCGGTACAGACCAAGATGGTAGCAACTGCATAGATAAGATATGCCAAGTTGTTTCCAAAGTATATCTCAAAATAAACAACAAGGATGAAGTTTTTTCTTATTACGATGAACTTCATTACCCTCTACCACCTATTCTTTCTTTCCCTTCAAACAAGGCGAAAGTAATCGATTTACTTATCAGAATCCCAGAGAGAGGTGTTTACTCTTGTTATAAAAAGTCATTCAGCTTATACGAGAGCGAAACATTTGGTTTTAACTATGCGGTCAATTATTCAAATGGAACATTCTGCCCTATCCAAGCTAACGATGTTACTATGAACTACGAGAGTTGGGCGGTTACTATATCCCAAGACCCATCGTGGAAGAAAATTTCAGAAGAAGAGTTCAATAAAGAGAAAGCGAACATCAAAGAATCCACTATAAATGGCAGCAGAACACCATCATTAGTCAAGGTGAGTGAAGCAGAGAACCCTCTAGTCTTCCCTGCAAAGAATAGTGTTCAGGTTGGCTCCTCCATCGTTAGTGCAATGGCAGCCAATACACGACCAATCAGCGAAGGTCAGTTTGGTGATGCTCCTCTCTATGCCTTTACAGATGAAGGTGTGTGGGTGCTGATGCTGGGCGATGAAGGAACCTATATTGCCCGACAGCCAGCCAACAGAGATATTTGCTCCAACCCTAAGGGCATTTTGCAGATTGATGATGCCATTCTGTACCCTACTGAACGAGGAATTATGATGCAGAGAGGACGAGAATCTGAGAACATTACAGACGCACTAGATGATTATCCTTTCGATTTTCTATCCATTTATTCACATTCAACAAAGGATAAGACCTATCCGAATAAACTCCTTGCTCTAGGTAATATCCCTGAGTCAGATGTGAAGTATGTCCGTTTCCGTAAGTATCTCGAAGAAGCTGGCATGATTTACGACTATTACGATAGCCGTATCATCGTGTTCAATCCGAATTATACTTATGCTTACGTTTACTCTTTGAAAAGCAATATGTGGGGAACCATGCACAATGTCTTCAACAAGCGAGTAAATATATATCCTGAGTCATTCGCTACAGACAAAGCAGGAAACATACTCGATGTGTATGTGAAGGAACCAACAGAGAATGTGCCATTCTTCCTTTGCAGCCGTCCTTTAACGCTTGGTCAGGATGCCTATAAGACCATGTTCGATTGCATCACAAGAGGATATTTCAGCAGCATTCAGGAAGGGAAATGTGGAACGGTTCTATTCGGAAGTAATGATTTGGTTAATTGGTATTACGTTGGTTCTTCTGTTAATATGTATCTCAGAAACCTTGTTGGTTCTCCATACAAATATTTCAGGCTTGCACTTATGGGCAGCCTTGACCCAAAAGAATCTATCAGCGCATTATCTATAGATTTCCAATCAAGAATACAAAATAAACTCAGATAATTATGGCAGAATATACATTATCAGATTTTAATCAGTATTTAGCGAGAAAAGGGGCATCTGTAGGCTACATGGATGGCAACAATAAAATTCATATAGCCACAGAAGTAGACTTTTATATAAAAAGAACGTCAAATTTCATCGGACTTGTTAAATTTGTCAATGAGATTTATGAATTTCTTTTTGATGGAAGTTTCTATATAGGAGACACAAAGCAATATCTTAAAATTGTCTCTTCCTCCATCACAATGACAACTGGCACTAAACTCGTCAGAGAAACCTCATCTGATGGTACATCAAATGCTCGCCCATTCCCTAGAAACGGAATAGCTACCGCATCAGAAACTGGTGGAACAGAGGAAAGTGACAAAACAGAGGAAATCTTCTCAATCGCTACCCTACAGCCTAGAGAAGAAGTAGCCGCAAGTTGCTTGCAGTCTATGCTCCAGCAGTATAAAAATCCGCTCAACATAGACAATACCAAAATAAAGCAACTTGTAAGCAAGTCTTACATGTTCGCTCAGGAGTTCATCAATCAGGCAGTTCTGTATCGTGAGAAGGAGACAACATCGGCAACCGTTGAGAACAACAAGTACGCATCAGTTGATTCTGATTCTCTCAGCAGCGATACCGATAAACTGCTCTACAATATAGCTACAGCTATCAACAACTTTATCGCTCAGGATAAGAATCAGTATGCCGACCAGCAGAAGAACGGTTTGAAACTGTCTGCTACAGATGTTAATGTCAAGACCTTACCTGAGAGTATCAATATTAATGCTGCTGTTACTGGTTCGGTAACTACCAAGCAGGAGTCCACGTCTAGTGGAACATAAACTTAGATAAATATTAAGTTTGTCATTTAATACAATAAAGGGTAGCAGTCCGTGATGGATAGCTACCCTTGCTTTATCTAGTCTTAAACGACTAACCTAAAATGGATGCAAAGCGATTCTTGCTCTAACAGCCGAGCGGTTGCTGGCATCCTTAATCTTCTGCTTCTTATCCTCAGCGAGTGACCAGAACCTATCAGCACCATCAGGATAAACAATCATCAACCATTCATAAAGGCATTGGTTCACGATGTAGTCATGCAAGTAGACGGTCATGGTATGTACACTTGTCTTAGAAAAACCTTGCGGCATCCGCATAGCCAAGTAATAGGCATCCTCATCATTTGTCGGGGAACCAATACACTCTTCCCACTCGTTGGAATCAAAGCCGCCACCGAGCATTTCCACCTTGGTGAAACGGAAAAGCATTTCTCTGCAATCCTCTACTGCTGAGTCTAGAATCCTTGCCAACTTATCTCGGTTTCCTTCCTCTGATACATCAAACACATTCTTTAATTGTTTGGCATCTATACCTTTCTGCTTGGAATAAGAGTCAGCAAAAGAAAAAGCAGTATTCTTGATGTCATATACCAACTCATTCTTTTCCAACTCTATCATCACTTTATATCCTTTATTACAATACCTCATATCCTATCCTCCTATCTTGTTGGTCTTTTACGTGTATAAATGATTGCGTCAATTTTTAGCAGTAAAACGTTTGCCTTAGAGAGATAATCTTCTACCTTATCCTTATAGACTACTGAGCACCATTCTGCTACTATTTTGTTGACAACATAACTAAAAACCGTTGATTCTAAGGTCTTAAATAAACTCTCATTAAAAAGGCTGCTTACTCTCAGACCAAATACCTCGTTGCTGCCTGATTCACACTTCTGCCATCCAAGAATACTCTCCAAGGCTACGGAAACATCATCAATGGAATCTTCCCAAAAGCCTTCCAGCATTTCTCTATCAGCTTCCGTCACAAACACTTGCTCATACAGACTTTTTCCGTTTTTATCCAAGTTCTTTCCTCCTATGTAGGCAGTAGTCTTTGCTACCTCCTCATAGATGTCACTTTTCGTGATTGTCAATGTGAAATTTGCCATTCTTTATCTTTTTATAGAGTTTATAACCTAATACGATTAGCAGCATGCAGAGTGCGCCAAATGACCAGATAGCATACTTCAACTGAAACTGCTCCCACTTGGATAACTTCTTCTCTACTGGATAGGGTACTGGGATGGAATCTCTTTTCAGGAAGGAATCCACCTTCACCTTATACACATTCTTATAGATGGTCTTCTCATGCCATCGGTCAAGAAAGCAAGTATCTCCCTTCTGTCTGAGAAAGATTGAATCACGCACAAAAACGCTGTCAGAAGTATGCAGCGTATCGTGTTTTACTACGTCCCGACATATAACTTTTTCCATCGGGACGTATTTTGTCTTGCATCCCGACAAAAAAAATGCCACCAGCAAGATGCCTATCACGTAGAGTGCTACTTGCCAGAAATCAGTATCGTACCATTTTACTTTCATAGGCTAAACATTAAAGACCTTCTTTGCTCTTGTAAGGAACTTTCGTCTTGATTCCAAGCCGTTGGTTCCACCATTGATTGTTTTAGTAATAGCCAAGAAACTATCACTATCAGCCAGCTTGTTCAGGTCATGTTTCCACCACCACCACATAGCACTCTTCGTTGCTCCTAGCGGAAGCTCCAGCAACTGAGGGTTCTCCATGATGTCACCAGTACAATATTTGCTGTTCTGATAAGCCTGATAGTTGGCTCTGCCAGTAATCTGAATCAAGCCCCTGCCACGATACTTGTAGCCGTCACCATCCTTCAAGTTGCCGAGCATATTCTTCAACTTGCCCACATCATACTTATGGAAGTAATTTCTGTTGCCGAGTTCCTTGGTGTATCGCAGTTCACCACTTTCATGTGCAATCTGAGCCAAGAAATGAGCCATACGCTTAGGAGTATCAATATGGAACACCTCAGCATAGCCATTGATATAAGGAAGAAACGCATCCACCTTATCCTTCGCATTCGGCATAATCGCCAAAATCTGTTCGCTTGTTACCTTCATACTACTTGCCCTCCTTCACTTGTTTCAGCATACTTGCGAGTTCGTCCTTCACCTTACTCTCAAAATTGCCTAGTTTTGTCTTAAAATAAATGTTTACCCCGAATATTGCTCCAGAGTAAACCAACGCTTGGCTGATGTACCAGAGCACACCATCCGAAATAATATAGTTGTTCAGAAAGAATGATAGGAAGGCGAGGACGATGCCGCTAACTACCATTCCAATGGCTGTACCATATTGCAATCCTTCACGTACATTTGGAGTCATATCTTATATTTATATATTATTAATAATATGCAAAGATAAGAAATGATTCCCAATTAGTTACTTTATCCGTTTATTGTGTGCCATATTTTGCTGGTAGGATGCAAGCAGTCAGGGTCTTGCAGATACTCGATAGCCATCAAAACCACCATTTCCTTCAACTCATCATAATCCTTGCTATATCGCTCCAGCATCACATGATGGTCACTCCTCATCAGGTTCATGGTCACAGCCAAATCATGGATGGTGTAATCAGATATATCATCCTTATGCTTGTCAAAGGCTTCTCTTATCTCATCATCCGAGAAGAAAGGAGCCGTATGCTTGTTTCCGTCCGCATCCTCATACCACATCTTGCTGATAGCATCATCGGCAAAGTGCTTATCGAAATGTTCTTCACTCAACACACCATACACCATCGCACAAAGATGATGTACTTCATCATCACTCAACTTGAAAGAGAGACACTTACCGATAGCCTTAGCTATAGCCAACATCTGTTCAGGAGCCATTTCCTGCTGATACTTTTCTACAAACTCTACGAAATTCATACCTATATAATTTAAAAGTTTATGATGCTGCAAAGATAACAATATCTTAAACGCAGCACCATAAACTCGTAGATATTTCTGTAGCTATCTGAATATCAGACAAATACAGTTACGATAAAAACACATCCTTTCTTTATTCGTCCTTAAATTTGGTTCTCTTCTCTCCACCCCTCGTCCAGATGTCGTTTTTCTTGCGTTTCGCCACCTTTCCGATAACGTCATTTTCGTAAAGTTCGGGCTTATTCTCCCTACCTTGGGTCTCTGAAGCAACACCACCATTCGGGTTGCCACCTTGGCTAGCATCAGGTTTCCCATTGCCATACCATTCCTTGTCACTTGGTTTGTCTGCAATCATAACTATAAACAATTAACTATTAATTATAAACTAAGCAGCAAGCGGTGGGTTCTGTCCGTCAGGACTCACCCCCTGACCGCTCATCATCTGCTGCAACATCGCCTGAGCCTTCGGATTGCTCTGTGATGCCTGAGCAACTTGGGCTTGAAGCTGAGGAGAGAATCCTTGTGGAGTCTCACCATTCTGAATGGCTTGCTGGTTGGATGCAACCGATTGCAGCAACTCCTCTCCAAATGGGAAATCTCCTACTTGCAGCAACTGCTCCAGCGTGATAGCCTGATTCTGCCACAAGGTCATAAGGAACTCATTCGACATCTGTCTGTATACAGGAGTAGCTGTACTTTCCGTGATATTAATGTCAAACTCCACGTCTCTAATCTTCTTAGGGTCGTAGTGTACAATCTGTCCTGCTCTACCAACAATATTGAAGTTGCGAGCCACGTCATAGTACTGCTGCATATTCTTCACGGTCTTGTAAGCACCATCAATGATAAACTGGCTGAAACTCTCCAAAATATCAAGCAGCGACATGGTAGCATTCTGTGTCTGCTGGGCATAAAGCGAACCGCTCGTACCTGAAACTCCTTGTTTCCCTTGCAGCGCACCATTCACTCCCGATATATCCTCGAAGAACTTCAACTGATAGCTGAGCAAGTCACCGATACCGATATTCGTAGAGTTATTGGCTACTTGCTGAGGAACCTGACCGCTCTTGTTTGGCTTATATCTCACTACACCATTGAATCTACTCCACTCATCGCAGAAATCATCCCAACTCATATCATCAGGCAGACAATCCTCAGGACAGAGCAGCACACCCTTGGCACTCGCCCTCATAATGAAGTCATACATCGTGATAAGTCTGTTCACGTATCTCTGCTGGTCAATTACATCTTCCACGAAGCTGTGAATCTCGCCATCAATAAACGGATAGAACTTGAAGCAGTAAGGATGTTCTCCATGAGCATAAGGAGTCTCGCCTTCTCTCAGAATATCACCGAAAGGAGAAAGATAGTAGAAATGCCAGTAATCATCCATAAACCACTCGGCATCAATCAGAGGAATATCCTCTTTCAGCATGCCAGCAGCCAGTCCTCTCCTGATTCTGTCTTTGTTCTCTGCATCTACAATATCAGCCTTATCCTCAATGTCGATTTTGAAATCATCGCCATTGTTGTAGTCGTGGCATCGGTACCTTGGTTTACTCTCATTTCGCCAAACCTCAATCACTCGGCAGAGCGAAGGGTTGGAAGGATTCATAAAGTCGATGGTCTTAGGGTCGAACTCACCGAATCGCTGGGTGCAGTCTGCAATCACGAAATCTCGGTTAGCCGCCAACCGGTATATTTCCTTCAACTTACGAGCCTCAGCAGGAGACTTGGCAAACTCTCGCAGTACGTTGCCGATGGTGATGTCATGCACCTCACCCAAGCAACTCACGTCCCAACCACGGAAATCCCTCATATTGTTGTCTATGAAGAAATTATTCGGGTTCACGTAGTCCGTCCAGCAATCCAACCTACCTCTTCGCCATCCATACTTTTTCTTATAGATAGCAGCACCGCTTATCAGGAATTCTTCCATGGTTCGTGCATCCAGTTCCGTCTCTCGGTTCAGTTGTCGGTTACATTGCAGCACCACGCTCATGGTCTCACCATATCGCTTTTCATCCTTATCTCTAGCGTTACATGTTGGTTCCTTGCTCTGTGAGCGATATACGCCCAGTACATTCTTCACCAACCTACGGATAAGGTTGTTCTTCAATGGTTCGCTACCCTGCTCACGGATATAGTCTTCCTCCCTGATACGCTTAGTAAAACCGCACTTGCTTTTGAACTCAATGGTATCGCCCCACTGGTCTCCATAGCAGTATCGCTTGTTTCTCAGTCTTCGCTTACGGAAGTTATCCATATTATTGTAATATCGTTGAGCCTCCAGCAAGATAGAGAAGGCACGCTCGTATGGCTTGTCAAATCGGTTCTTGGATGCCTTCACGCTATCCAGTTCTTCCTTGTCAAGTACCCTACTCAACGATAGCAGTTTTGTTTCTTCTTTCTTCTTTGCCATAATTTATGATGTTGTAGGTTCAACAATATGAGCCAGTTTTCTTGCCACTCCAAGGAATCCGCTTGCGGTATCGGTATCTCCAAGACTGACACACGTCAGGTAGCCAGCCATATACACGATAGAATCCTTCAAGGTTTCAGGCAAGTCAATATTACCACTACTGATAGAAGGCATACCCACATAGGTAAGCGATACGGTAGCCGTATTACTCTTGCTTGTGAAAAGTTCCAAGTACCTATTACCGCTATTATGAATGAGCGCAGCGATAGGTCGCTCAGGATTTCCCCTTACTCCGAATCGGTTACACTGAATCTTGTAGGCATCATCCTCTTCTGTGATAATCTCAGCCGAGCGGTTCCAGTCACTAGCCTTCACGTTAAGGAGTCTAATCATGTCGGAAGGCAGATAGACGGTTCCCACATAAGCACCATTTGATTCAGCCCAAGCAGTATTCAATCCTTCGAAAGTCTTACCATCCAGCATACTGGCAGGAGCATCCTTCAATATGATTCTTGCTGCATCTACTATCTTACTCTGAATCAACTCGCCTTGCGACAAGGTATCAGTATCGGTAGGAGTCAGCAAGCCAGCAGACTCTTGGTTTCTATCCAAGAGTACCTTCACCTCTTTTACCAGTTCAGATACAGCATACGTATTCATTACTCCAGTCCTTCTAGTTCAACACCCTTTTCCTTGGCAATAGCCAAGATGTCTTCCTTGGTCTTCATCTTGGAACGACTCACACCATAGGTCTCAGCCAGATAGTCCTTGGCATCCTCAACATCTGTCACTACGTGGGTCTTCTTCTCGTCAGCCACTTTCTTCTTTGCCTTGGCAGCAGCCTTCTTCTTGGCTTCAGCAGCTTCCTTCTTCTCGTCAATACTCTCCACCAAGAAGAACTTGTCGTTGAACCAATAATGAGACTCAATAGCCTTCTGCACCTTAGGGTCTCTTGTCATATAGACACTACTGCCCGTGCTCTTACCCTCAAAGTTAATGCGCATCCGCTCGTTACCTACCATAACGCTGAATGCCAAATCAGTACCAGCTTGATATTTATTAAACATGATTATACCTTATTATATATGTGTGTTACTAAAAAAGGGATGGGGCTAGTGCCCACACCCCTCACTATTTGATGAATAAATTAGCAATTCTGCTTGCTGTTAGGCAGTAGCATTGGTTTCCTCTGTATCAGAAGTGCCCTCTGTAGCAGGAACCGCAGCAAGGCGCATACGAGCGTGTGCCTTAGGGTACTTCAAATACAGACAAGCTACCTCCTGAATAACTACTGCATCGGTGTTACGGATGCCAGCCGCCTTCAAGTCGAGAACGTTTCGTGTCCAAGACAAGTGTACTCGCTTAACCAAAAACTCTGGGTCAAGGGCAAAGCCGCAGTCACTCATACCGAAGAGGTCAAACAACTCAGAGTGAATCATCAGCACCTCACCGAAGTCGGTCTCCCAACTCTTGAACTTCAATTTCCAAATATCAACGGTGTCCTTCAAACGGAACTTGTCGGAATCAATCTTACTGAATGCGCTCACGAAGTCAGAACCAGCGATAATCACCTTGCGCTTGTTGCCGATACCAGTACCAACAAACAAATCCTTGGAAATGTCAACCAACTCCAAGTCGGTAATCACTCGCTCATTCTTGTTATAGCCCTTCTTAATATCGTCAGCAGTAGCAACATGACCTACCTCAATATCCTTACCAGCCATCCACCAGATACCCTTAGTAAACCACTGGGCAGAACCATCCTTGATTTCGTGCTTGATGCAAGCCATATCACCGAAGAGATAAGTACCCTCCATAGCAAGACGCATATCATAGATGCTATCCTCCTCAATGTCCGAGAAGTCCCAATCTACTCGCTTAGCAGCTATCTTGTCGAAAGTGGTCTGCTCGACCTGAATCATGAAGTTCTGACAATACTGAACCTCATTAGAAGGAAGGTTGTTGAAACGACCCGTCTGAACGTCCATTTCGCCACAACTCTTTGCCATACGGATAAGTTTCTGACCCTTCTGCAAGGCTGGAATACCGATAGCCTGCTTATTGACCAACTTACCATTTACAGCATACACAATCGGATAACCTTCTGTGTCCTTACCGCAAACGCAGAGTTCCAAATCAGGAGTAGGAGCATCAGTAATGGTAGAATATGCAACACCCTTATAGTTAGTAATCGCCTTCACACCTACCACTCGGATGGTATCATCCAGCGTAAACATGGTAGGGTCTTCTACCTTCAATACCATAGATGTACCAGTACTCTCCACCGTTGCCTCCTTCACGGTTGTCTTGATAGGGCGTGTACCGATACTCCAATACTCAACTACAAACGAGTTGGCAGACTTGGTTGTCGCATAGCGTGAAATCTGGTCAACTGGAGTAGCCATCGGGCGAATCTTGGTAATCTTCTCATCAATGTCGTTCAGGTAATACTCCGTGCCATTCTCGTTAAAATGCTCACGTCCCTGAGTCTCGCTCTTGATACCTTCACTCTGACGAGCAGCACCGCCATTGCCAGCTTCACCAGCAGCAGGAGCACCACCAGCCTCAGCAGCAGAACCACTCTCGGTACTACCGCCATCAGGAAGAGACGCCTCAGCCATGATAACCTGACCATTCACTCCAAAAATAACTGCCATGACCATCAGAAAGACGGAAAGCAGCCGATTAAATGTACTTTTCTTCATTGTTATTCTGAATATTAATTAAACATTATATATTATCTTTTCACCTTGTCGAATTATCGAATGTGTGTTCTCTTCTCGTTGCCACGCTCCCAGACGTTACCCCTTCGTGATACCCTGCCCACAGCACCAAGGTCAGGCTGGTTATCCGTCTGCTTGGTCTCTGCATTGGCTGAATCAAGGTCAGCAGTACCATCGCCCTTCTTTCTCAGTTCAAGGTTCTTTACGTGCTTGCTATTCTTACCACGAACCTCACCTTCATGGGCTGCATCAGCCACATCAGTATCATGGTTCTTAGCCTTGATGAAAGCAGTAATCATTTCCTCAGTAAACTTGCCAGTCACCACATTGCGCATGGTCTGAAAGCACTGGTCGATGGCATCGTTCACAGCTTCCTCGCCATACTTCTCTTCCAACTTGTCGAACACCGCATAGCTGGAAGGCATGTTCTTGTCATACTCCTCCTGCAATTTCTTGCCGTTGGCAGCATTCTGCAAGAACTCCGACTGAGCCGATGCAATCTCATCCGCATTGTCAGGGTCTGAATAGTAATCAATGGCATCCTCGCCATGGGTACGAATCAACTCAGCGTAAGGACTCTTGCCAGCCTTCATCGCTTGCAGGAAGGTAGCCGCCTCAGGGTCACTACCCAGCCAATCGCCCATAGCCTTTTCGTTATCCTTGTAACCCTGCAAAGCCTTCTGGTCGGCATCATAATCATCATTGATGGCTCCATACATAGCTTCATCATCCGCATACTCCGTATCAGGGTGGCGGGTCTTCAAACGCTCCAAAGCCAAGTCTCTCTTGGTCTTGGTGTCTTGCTGTTTTGCTGCACCAGCATTCTGCTCAATATTTGTATTTTCGTCCATATATATATGTGTATATTTATAAATCAATGCCCAAAATTAATGCTTTTTTCCGATTTTCATCTTTTATCCGTTAATTTAGTCTAATCGGATGCGACTAATTCAATACTTTTTTGTATATTTGCAGGGTCAGATATGAAATATAAGGATTCACGATGCTATTTTATAGAGGAACGTGATGCTGATTTATTGAGGGCTTACAAAGAAATTATTAATGTAAGAGACAATATCAGACTCTCAGAGATTGAGGAAAAGCTAGCCCAATCTCCGAGCAGAAGATTTTGGGTTTCAGAAGACCGTGCTTATATAGTCATATTAGACTTACTGAAAGGAAAACCTCTTGATAACATGATTCCTACCCGAAAGGAAATGTATCAGGAGATTTTCAGACGATTCAAGATTCATAAGAGTAATGAGCCATATCTGAGTAATATGGATATTATCAAACGTGTATGTGCTGAAAAAGCACCCAGTTTCTATTTGACTCCTCAAAGCATACACGTAATTCTTAGCAGGGTGAGAAAGGAGGAGAAGCAAAGATGCTACGAGATACGAAAGAGAAGATTGCGCTTTATGCTGGGTACATTATAATAATGTTTATCACTTTTCTTGGATATGATGGCATGGGTCTATTTGAAGATTGTTCTATTCAGAACCGACTAAGCTACCCTTTCTTTCATCAGAATATCTTTCATGCTGCCATCAACCTTTATGTTTTCCATCAATGCTACCGAGCCATCCCTTGTGGCATCGGTCACTTGGTGGCATTCTATCTCATAGCCATCAGCTATCCATTCACCTCTTCCCTACCAATCATCGGTCTAAGCGGCTTTATCTATGCTTACATGGGCTTTATCGCCCCCTACGTGGAGAATAAGGTAAGATACAATCTCACCATTCTCCTATATATCTGTGTTGGAATCTTCTTCCCTTGCATGGCAGTTGGAGTCCACATCTATTGCTATGTACTTGGTCTGTTGTGGGGTTATTTAAATGCACCGCTATGCCAAGACAAGTAACCGCCAAACTGACTGATGCTGTAGACAAACATGTACTGGGCATCCTGAAAGAGAACGAAAAACGCATCAAGGAAATCAACACACCATTCAATCCTATTAAGGGTGAAGGTTGTGGAGATAAGCGATTCCTGCTCTTCCTTCCTGATTTCCCGATTCAGAGACAGCAGCTTCCAGTTTCGATGAAGAAGATTCCGCTCGTCAAGATGCTCATCGAGTTGGGTAGCTGCAAGGCGGTAATCGAGGAACTGCACAAGGATATAGACGAGCCGTACAACCTAGAAGAGGAAATAGAACAACTGGTAGAGCAGTTCACTCGCATCAGAATGAAACACGACCCATTCTTCTTCTTTGCCACATTCATCTATATCAAGCCGAAAGGTGGAGGTATCCCCTTCCGCTTTGTGCTCAGAAGACCTCAACGAAGATTGCTCAGGTGGCTGGAGGAGCGAAGAAAGAAGAATCGCCCTATCCGTCTCATCCTGCTGAAAGCCCGACAATGGGGAGGTTCTACGGTTATTCAGATGTACTTCCTCTGGCTGCAACTCATGTGGCAGAAGGGTCTCAACTCGCTCATCGTGGCTCAGGTCAAGGACACAGCAGAGACCATCCGAGGTATGTTCAAGGAAGCTCTGAAAAACTTCCCTACCAAGTTCCTCTACGAAATGGGAGAAGCGTTCTCTGAGAACGAACCGAAGTTTGTTGGAGTGGGAACATCAGGTAATGTAAAGAAGGTTCCTCAGCGATTCTGCAAGATTAAGGTGGGTTCCATGGAACGACCACTATCTGCCAATGGTGAAGACTACAACTTGGTTCACCTTTCCGAGGTGGGTTTGTGGAAAAAGACAGATGGTAAATCTCCTGAGGAGGTAGTACAGAATGCTACAAATGGTATTTTGTATCGACCATACACGATGATTGCCTACGAATCCACCGCCAATGGTACTGGCAACTTCTTCCACAAGGAATGGCTTGCCGCCAAAAAGGGACAATCTCAGTTTGAGCCGTTCTTTGTTCCTTGGTACGAGATATACGATATGTATCACCTCGAATTTGAGAGCAAGAAACAGAAGGTGGAGTTTGCCAAATGGCTATACGAGAACCGCAACAATACCAATACGATGTCCGACCGAGAAGAGCCATGTACCTATCTTTGGAAGTTATGGACGCTTGGTGCTCCACTCGAAGCCATCAACTGGTATATTGCCGAGCGCAAAAAGTTCACCGACCATGCCGATATGGCTGCTGGCTACCCTACAGATGATATTGAAGCATTCAAGCATTCAGGAGCCAAGGTGTTTGCCGAAGACAAGGTTGACAAGTTCCGCAAGGGATGCCGAGCACCTAAATTCATCGGTGATGTTTATGGTGATGGCTACAAGGGAAAGAAGTGTATGCAGAATGTCCGATTCTGTGAAGACAAGCAGGGGCAGTTGTGGATATGGAGCAAGCCTGAGACCTTTGATGATTGCAAGGTGATAAACCGCTATCTGGTCGTAGTGGATATTGGTGGACGTAGCAAGAATGCCGACTGGTCTGTTATCTGTGTCTTCGACCGCTATTGGATGATGGAAGGTGGAAAGCCGTATGTGGTAGCCCAATGGTATGGGCATATTGATATGGACTTGCTGGCATGGAAGGCGGCTCAGATAGCCAAATACTACAACGATGCTTTGTTGGTGATTGAATCCAACACATTGGAGACGAAAGACAAGGAGCACATCTTGGAAGGTGGTGACCAGTCTGAGTTCATTCTGAATCAAATCAAGGACGTATACGACAACCTCTATGCACGCAAGCAGAGTGAATCAGACATCAAGAATAAGGTTCCAGTGAAGTACGGATTCCATACCAACGTGGCAACCAAGCCAATGGTTATCTCAGTATTGGTTCAGGTTATCCGTGAACAACTCTATGTAGAGCGAGACGATAGATGCTTAGATGAATATCTCACCTACGAGAAGAACGGAACCGTATACGAGGCAGCAGACGGAAAGCACGATGATTTGCTCATGACTAGAGCCATCGGACTCCACATCTGTTTCAACGAAATGGAAATGCCAAAGATGATACAGATTCAGGCAAGAGTAATGAGAAGAAAGGTTTCTGTTTCGGCAGCAACCATCATATAGTTTCAAACAATAATAATTACGATTATGAAAGTAACAAAGATTTTCAAGCGCATCAAGTGCGAAATCATGTACCGCCAAGCTACGGCTAAGGCAGACTACGCATCCAAGAAGAACAATGGTGAAATCTTCTACGTTCTTCCTACGCAGAAGGGCAACCTCATGATTATGAATCGCTCACTCTTCGAGGCATTCAAGAAGACCAAACTGGTAGACAACGACATGAAGGTCAGAGACCTCTTCAAGGATTGTGTCTATCATACCAACTGCAAGAGCAAGAAAGGCAAGCTAAGCCGCAAGCGCAAATTTCTCAGATGGAAGGGCTTAATCTAAAATTTTTCTGCCCTAAATAAACAGATAAAAGATAGGTGGAGAAAATTCTGCCTATCTTTGCCTATTATTAATAATGTATACGTATATGGATATTTATAAGATTGTTAAAGGTAACAGCTTCGACCTTTTCATCAAGCTACAGAAAGCCTACATCAGCAAGAATAAGCAGATGTTGGAAGATATTGACGTGGCTGCCATCAGTAATCTAGAAGTACACCTTACTGATGCCTTTGGAGAGTGTGTAGCAAAAATGCCTTTTGTTCAGAGCGGAACAAATAATAGTGAAGTAGAGCCAAGTGATATTTGTGTCAAGTTTCCCCCATTTCTAGAGGAAGGACTATATGGCATTACCATTCGTGGCAAGTACAACGGAAACGACATCTGTAGCATTGAGCACCGCCTTTTCCGTATCGTGGAGCGAAATGGCAAGTCTCATATTCCTCTCGGCATCGTAGAGGGTGAAATGGGAGGTATGTACAATACGAAGTACTGGATAGAACTGAACAATCAGAATGATGCTGATGTGGACGATACAAATGTATATCTGGAATCTTCACCTTCTGTTATTGCTTATGATGGAACAGAACACACCATTAAACTCTCATGGCAAATTAGGAAGAATGGTATTGATACTATTCCCGACAATATTAAGATTGTTGACGGAAGTAATGTCATTGAACCTAAGACAACTGATACGTCAGCCAATGTTTCACGTTCACAAGTAGGTTCATACGATTTCCATATCATAGTCACGCTGAACGGAAAAATATATAAAGCAACTGCTTTTGTTACAATCGGTGCAAAGACTATGTATGGTGCATCATCTTTATCAGATGCAAACGAATTAGACCTATCTGTACTGAATGGAAGTAATACTTCTTTGGTCAATCAGACGATAACGGTTACTACAACAGATGAAAACGATGTAGTTTGGTTTATTTCAGACACTCCATTACAATTCATTCAGGGAAACGTCGAAGCTGATTTCCACGAAACGATTATTGGTGCATTATATTATTATAATTCAGACCCACTTATTGCTGGTGACAATACTTATACAATAAAAGCTAAATAAATATGGTAAAATTAAGTAGTACGCTAGAATCTTCAAGAAAAGACAAAAGGTTAGCAAATTCAGATAATATATATGACAAGAAACTAGGCAAGATGCAGGAGCAAATCAACCAAGAGGTTTCTTCTCTATCTCCCGTTGACGAAGAAGACCTTACTAGGTCATTCAATGAGAACGGACGTTCTGTAACCAAATTTGCAGACCGTTCATATTCTCCTCAGAATTTCAGCGGTAAAGGCTACAAGATTCTTCGCAAAAATATCAAGCCAGTCTCTCTTGCCTTAACAAAAATAATAGTATCATCAGTCCCAACATCAGATGGTTATCTTGCTTTCATCATCAATGGTGTAGAAAGCCATGTAGATGTTGTAGCATCAACAGATACCACAACGGATAAAGTTGCTAACAAGATTGCCACAAAACTTACTGAGACAATGACAGAGTATGAAGTATCAAAAGATGCTTCTACGATTACTCTTACCCGAAAGTTTGGTGGTTCCGTAACTCCTTCTTCATTCTCTGCAAGCACTACTGGTGTTGTATGTACTGTTACTGATAGTTCTAAAATAGAATCTAGAAATATCATAACAAAAGGTATGATTAATCAATCTAATACTATTTATGAGATTAGATATGATTTTGATTTAAATGGAGTTAATTTGGTATTACCTGAATATTCTACATTAAAATTTTGCGGAGGAAGTTTAAAAAATGGTAGTTTAAATTTATATAGATGTAATATTCAAGCACCAAAACATTATCAAATATTTGATAATGTTATTATTTATAGTACAACTATTTACCCAGAATGGTTTGGGGCAAAAGGAGATGGTTCTTCAGATGATTCTGATGTATTTAATTATATAGGTAATTTGTATGTTAATATAGAACTACAACCTGGGAAAACCTATATTTTGAAAAAAAATGTAAAAATTATACAATCTAGTACTTATTTTTATATTCCTAATTATACAACAATTAAAGCTTCAGATGATTTTTCAGACACAATATTGTTAACTTTTAGAGGACGTAATCCGTATGGTTTATTTGGTAACAAAATATATGGAAATGGACTTATAGATGGAAATTGTAGAGCATCTATAGGAGTCAGTGTAGCAGGCTCAATAAATACGTTAATTTCTGATATTCAAATAAAAGATTGTAAACAAAACGGATTAAGATGTAGGTTAGATAGCAATTCTGAACAATATGGTTATGATGGTTCTGTCGTTGTAAATAATTTAAGGGTTTATAATGATAATATTGTTGGTAGTAATAAAGGAATAAGTATAAATTTGCCTGATTCTTATTTAAGTAATAGCGTCATAAAAGGATATAAAGTTGGACTGTCAGCTATATCTTCATGTACAATAAGTAATGTTCATGTATGGAGTTGTGATACGTATGCAACATGTTACGGAAGCCCTTTTTTTCAGAATGTCTATTCTGATGGATGTAAATTGATATTTGATTTAGTACAGTCTGGAAATGTAAATTGTAATGGTCTTTATTGGTATAACGATAGTGATGTTGAAAATGAAAAGTCTTTAGCTGATATTCACAAATCAATATGGTCCACTTTACACGTTACAAATATTTATGAACAACCAAATAAATCATATAATTTAATAAAGACAAAAGAATTTGCTAGACAATGCAGTTTATTTATTGATAATGAAAAATCAACAGCTTTAAGAAATTATGATTATCCTGTAAATGTTGCTTCTCATGAAGTATTTTTTAGAAAAAAGCAGTTTTATATACATCAATGGAATAAAGAAGGAATCTATTATGTCACAGCATTTACAAATCAAATAAAAGAAGAATTTTCATTTTGGAAAATAGAGGATAATAGTTTTTTAATTGTAAAAATAAAAAGTATTGACAATGATACATGTCTTCAAGATATAACATTTGTAAGTTCTGGTAACATATCTAATGCTAAAAGACTTGTAAAAAATAGAAATATAAATTATTTATCTATTACAACAAGTTCTGATTCTATAATAAATGATACAAAATGGAACTTAATAGGAAGTATGTATACAGATAAAGATAATAAAGTTCCTTATATTTTTTTAGGTGAGAAAAAGAGAATTTTATATACAGATAATTATAATAATAAAGGAACATCTGCGAATCGTCCACAACTAGTTTCAAAAAATGAAGGTTTTGAATATTATGATACTACTCTCAAAAAGAAAATTCTTTGGAATGGTACTGATTGGGTAAATATGGATGGCTCTCAACTATCTTAAAATTAGAAAGAAAAATTGAATATAAAGGATGAGTCAAAAGATTCATCCTTTTCTTATGCACCAAGTAGAAACAACATTAATCATACACCTTGAAGAACTTCTCGCACAAACTCCCCATCATATAGCATGGTTCCTCGCTCAGCATATCTATCCCATCCTGCTCACATATATGCGCTACCACATGAAGAAGCTCATGACCTATTGTATTAATGATGCTGCCATCAGATTCGCATTTACCGATAGCAAGCACACTCCTTCTTTCTGATAGGTTGGAATAGGTAAGACCTCTGTCTGTACTCTCCTTGATTAGATGCTCGTAGGCTTCAGATAACGGATTTCCGTTACAGCCAATATCAGAAAGAGCATGGCATATTTCATCGGCATCAGGTTGCTGATAACCTATGAAACATACTATGCTCCAATCGTACTTCGGGAGTCCAATCACTCTTCTCATCATAACACATCTTCCCAAGGGATAGGCACACCATTATGGCAGCAGTCGGCATAGAATCGGTTGAAAATGAAGCCATCCTTCTGGTCGGCATCATCCACCATATCCTTGATAAACTGGGCTAACTGCTCCTCATCCTTGATGGAAGACTTGTAGAAGTCTGCCCTCGCCATATTCGCCACATATACATGGTCGTAGCCTATCTTATTCTTCACCTCTATTCCCTGACCGAGCAGAAGGGAATCCACCTTCTCCTTATCCCAAAACGAAACACTTACATCACGCTTGGAGGAAGGGTCATACTTGTACATCTGCTTAACTGCCCACTCACACATTTTTTTACTGAAATGATAGCCATTGTATCTGAGATAGGCAACCATCGCCTCAGGTTTGAGGTCATACATATCCAATGGCATTCTGCATTTTCCCATATTGCTGAATATTAAAGGGAGTCTGGTTCAGACATAAATGTCGCTACCAAAACTCCCAAGTTAAACACTAGCGACCGCCACCATTGTAGCCGCCACCACCTCTTTCACCATAGCGGTTCGGGTAGTTCCAATCATCGTTCACGTTGTTGAATCTACGTCTGTTCTCACGCTCTTCACGTTCCTCACGCTCTCTTCTCCAATCGTCACGATAATCAGGCATACGCTCACCCATACGCTCCTGCTTCATCTTTTTCAGACAAGACATAGCCTTGCTGCCAAAACCAAGCATAGACTCGATGTTGTCATACAAATCATCGAACTTATCTTCTGTAATCTCAATCATTACCATAATCATAAGATATTAAAGTGAATAGATAAGAGATTACTTGCTCATGGTCTGCTGGAGCCATCCCATCATCTTATCAATCTTGCCCTCAATACCTGAAACCTTACCTTCCAGTTTATTGATTTTCTCGGTCTGTTCCTTATCCTTGGCTATCTGGGGGTTGAGTTGCTGTAGCATTCCCTCACAAGATTCTACTACCCTCTTGTTGTAATCTACGCTCTCCAGTATCGCCTTGGATTGTCTCAGCATGGCATCCACCTCTGCACTCATAGCATCCTTATTGTCGCTAACCACAAGGTTCTTGTCGTTGGCTATCTGTCCGTTTGCTGGCAGTTGCTTGAAATCCACTTCCTCGTCTCCCAGCTTCACCTTCACGTCCACTACGGTCTCCATAGGCTGAGGAGTAAAGCCGTTGTTAAAGGTAGGGTATTTCGTCTGAGGATTGCTTACTGAAACCACCTGACCGATTCGCAAGTTCGGGTTCTCGCCCTTGTCTAGGACATAGAATAAAGAATTTGTTCTTAAACCTTGAAACATAATGTAATCTCCTATTATCTATTCTTGTTAAACAATACCCGACATCATCTGTAGGGTGTTAGTATCTCTCTCAAACCAAAACTGATAAACACCAGTTCCCTGCACGTCTGCAACCGTCAATGGTGCGCCATTATACTTGGTCACAGCCTGAGTACTTCCGTTGGTCTCGAAAAGGATAGGCAGCGTGCCAGTCGTTCCAGTCGGAATAGCCTGCATCAGGTTCACGAAAATCGTTCCTCTATAGCTGGCATTCAGGAAGGCGTGGTTTTTGAACGAGAAAACAACATTGTTGGTGTTCACCGCCACGCCCGTTGAAGCGATAGCTGCCGAACCATTACGATTCACCCATGTAAATGGTCTTAACCAAAACATAGCAGCCTCCTTTCCTTATTAACCCCAGAATCCTGCATTGTTTGCAGCATTCAGTCCATACAAACCAGCCTGATAAGCAACGCAGTTAGGAACCGCAGTAAATGGGCTGTAAGGAGTGGTCACGGTCTCAGGCAACTTACACTTTATACCAGCCACCTCGTTCTGCAAGCCAGCCAACACCTGATTGATAGGAGCCACAGCCTGACCAACAATCTGAGAAGTCATAGCAGAAGACTTGAAGGTGCTGTTCTCCTCACGCAGAGCATCAATCTTATTCTGCATTTCTCTCATCTCAGCCTGCTTCTGACCGTCAACGATGGTCTGAGTGCTATCCTTGATAGCGTTGTGCAAGTCGCAAGTCTGTCTCTGAGTCTCGTAAGCCACATTGGAGAAGCCACGCTCCTGACCATTAGCTACATTGTTGATGGCATTCTGCAAAGTACTAGTCTGCTGGCAGATAGCCAAACGGTTCTCGCAGCAGCAGTTTGCAATCTGCTGAGCAATCTGCATATTACCCTGCTGCAAAGCATTGATAGTCTGCATACCGCTCATACCAACCTGATTACCTACGCTCTGTACCTGAGAGGTCAAGGCAGAAATAGCACTCTGAATCTGACCTTCGGTGCAGTTCAACTGAGTAGCCAAATTGCTGAGTGCATTGCGGTTGCCACCGATTGCATCCATAAGGAGACCACGACCATAGTCATTGTTAATCTCGTTGGCGAGACCACCACGACCATTATTGCCGAAACCTCCCCAGCCGTTACCTCCCCAACCCATGAGGAAGAAAAGGAAGATTACCCACATGAACCATCCACCTTCGCCACCGAAACCATTGTTTCCCTTCATGGCAAGAAGGACATTTGGGTCAACACCCTGCTTCTGGAGCAGAGGCGCAAGAAGACCGAGCATCCCATTATTGGAAGTTGAGCCTTCATTTCCGAATACATACGTTTTACTTTCCATATTATCCTGAATCTTTTGTTAAACATTAATTGATTAATACTACGTAACGTTACGAGCACAAAGATACGAATAATATGGATAGAGATAGATAAACTCGTAAAAGATTATATAAGTGTTTGATGAGCAAAGATTTATGGTTACGAAAAAGGTCATAAATATACAGGAGGGGCGATTGGGTCTCTCCTATATATATAATGTGTAGCTACTCCTAGAGGTTTATGCCATACTTTCGTGATAGCTTACGGAAGAAAGCCTTCTTGTTGGCAAAGTATCGGATAAGAGACTTATTCCACTTCTTCTCATGTCCGAACTGGTCGTGGATGCCTTCGGGTATCTTACCATCGTGAACATACTTTTCAAAGGATGAGATAGACTTGCCCATTTCGTGAGCACACCATCCCTTGTTGGCTTGGGTATCATTCATCATGGCAGTAAGAAGTGCCACAAGTTCCATATCTCCTTCCGACAGACCGCAAGGGATAGGCTTGCCCTCTGCTTGGGCAACTGCTGATTCATGTGCCTTATCTGCGAGAGCACGAAGTCCAGCTTCGATGATGCTGTAATTTACTAATTGCGACATAAGCATATATAATTAAAATGAGTGTAATCAGGAACATATCACAATAGTACATCTGATTCGTGATAACGATGGAATCATACATGACGTGAATCACATTGACTCCTGCAATATAGAGAATCGGAATGCGCCACTCTACACACAATCGGTGCAACACCTGACCCTTCCAAAGAGAAATCGGGTAAAGAATGTAAGTGATGAAGTAGAAGAACCAGATAGGTTCCTCATTCTCTTCGTACCATAGTGTTATCTCCATTTTGTTGTCATAGAACTGAGATATACCATACCATCTGAAAAGCATGACCAATATAGGCGCATACTTGAAATAAAACAAGTCAGTCTTAATCTTGCTTCGTTCAGGGAGTAACTTAGTTATCTCTCCAATTAACTTCTTGACTCGTAGGTCTTCGTCTTCATCTTTTTTCATAAGCCTTCATTTTTTAAGTTTATAATGATTGGATAATCTTTTGCTGATGTAATCACCTGAGATTCAGATGTTCTTAGATGCTGCAAATATAAAAAGAAATAATAAGAACATAACAATTTAGGATATTTTCAATAGTTAAACTTTATAAATACTTACAGATTGACAGATTTACACGAGAAATAGAGGTAAAAAGTTTCAGATTGAAAGCAATTATCCCCCGAAAGCCTAGCACTTTCAGGGGATAGTCATATATGTATTACTTCTCAGCCTTCGCCTTCTGATTAGCCACAACCACCTTGTTAGCCTTCTCCAGCACGGAAAGAATCTTCTTTCTAAGTTCACGAATCTGCTTCATGTCCTCAGCGTTGTAGGCATCCTTGCCATCATCCAAGAAACCTTTCTTCAATTCGGATATTTCCTGCTTATCAAGAGAAATCTCGTCAATGGCATCAATGGCTGCCTTGTTGGTGTTGTAGTAGCTATCGCTCTGACTAGGAGCCGTATCAACCAATAGGTCGTAGGCAGACTTGAATCCGTTCAACTTAGTGTAGAGTTGTTTCAGCTTCAAGTCCTCGAAATCATCCTTCGGAGTAGCATGAGCCTTATATATATCCTCGGCATTCAACTTGTGAGGTCTATACTCCTCCCCACTCTCCTCAGCACGTTCCTTCTTCTTGTCTTCCTCATACTTCTTCACCTTCACATCATCCTGCTTGTACTGCTTATACTCCTCTGAGCCGTAGAACCGCTCCAGCAGGGAGTAATCTCCATCCACCTTAGCTTGTTTCTTCAACTTGCTCAGGGTATTGGCTGCTCGGTCGTGATTCTCCTTCATATCCCAGAACTCATCACCTTGTTTCTTAGTAACCGGTCTATCATCAGGATTGCTGACGAACTTGCTGAATAATGGAATATCAGCAACCTTGATTTCCTTCGGGTCGTTGAGTGACTTGGTAAGCACACCGAGAACCTGACTTCCCATGGTGTAAGCACCACCGAGATAAGAAGACAATACATGGTCAACCACAGCAGGGTTATTCAGGTTATATCTTGGGTTACCCAAAGCATCCCATTTGTTCTGCTGCACATCAGGATAATCGTTTCCGATTGAGTTCATCATCCTTGATACACGAACCAACCAATCAGGAGTACCCACGTATGCCTTGGTAAAGTTAGGGTCATACTTATTGTACTCTGTCTCCTTGAATAATGGCTTGCCAGTAAAGTCAACATTGAAAGCCAACTCAAAGACTGGACGGATGGCATTCGGCATCAGACTGACAGCAATATTTCCGTCATATCCAGTAGGGTCGAGCGGAAGCATATCCACCACCTGACCGAGCAAGTCTTCTGCATACTGGCTCCAACTCTCCTCAGCCAACTCGCCACCCATCATCTTGGATGCAATCATATCGCCTACTCCATAGAAAGCACGGAACTCCTGAGCAAGCGGAATCTTCACGAACTCATGGGTAGTAGGAACCCACATAATAAAGTTGTTTCGTCTATCCCACTTGGTGAACTGCCAGTACTTATCCTTATCATCGTCACCTCCCAACAGACTCATCAGGGCAGCGTTAACGACAGGAACCAGCACGCCACTCGCCAACCATGATGCAGTAACAGCCGTGAACTTGAAAGGATGATGCTTGGCAAGCGCACCCAAGGTCTGCAAACTCTGTACCGCTGGGTTGATGAAGAGATAGAGGTTTCTAACCATCTGCCAGCCATATTCACCAGTACCCTTGCGGTTGAAGTTCAGGGTCACGTCCTTGGCATCATTCACAGCCTCATCAATGGAACGTCCATACTGAATAGAGGTCATGTAAACCGCAAATCGGTTACTATCCTCAATCATTCTGTTCAGGAACTCGATACTATCCATGATGGTATGCCATACCTTTACTGGGTTCACCTTCCATCTATCCAAATCCTTCAAGTCATTCTTGAATTTCTTCTTCAAGTCTTCCACATCAAGCGAAGAAACAAAGCCAGTTTCGCCACCATTCATCATGAAGTCATAGAACATCTGTTCCTTTGGTGTAGCGTTTCCGTTGTTTACCTTATCTCTCAACTTGCCGTTCTGATAGTCTCTCAGCATGAAACCGAGATTCCAAGAGGTAGCAAGATTCTTTCTGAGCAGATAGTTGTACTTTGCATCCTCACGTATAGCGGTAGATGCCAGCGTCATGGTCAGGTCTCGGAAGTAGTTGGAAGGGATGAAGAGAGGTGAAAGACTGGTATAGGCAGCAGCCATCTTTCTGCCCAACCAAGCAGCAGCCCTATCCAATTTGCCGCTCTGAATCTCTCTTACTCGGTGTGCTCTGGTATTGTTCATCGCCTGAGCCAACTGAGGGTCACCATTCACGTAGATAACATACCCCTCGCCATCCTTCATCACTCGCACCTCATGTTCTCTCTCCTCGCTATGAGTCTGAGGATAGGCAATATTCAAGCCGTCTCTCTTTTGGGTAGCATCGCCAGTCTGCGCCATCTGCTCCATCTTCTTCTCGAAAGCATCAATGGCAGCTTTCACCTGATTGCTATTCATCTGAGAAGTAATCTGAGGTGTAGCAGGAATCCACTCTTCGTTGCCATTATCATCCACACTCTTCACATACCAAGCCTTGCTCAGGGTAAGAAGAGAGTTCGGATGATTCTGAGCCAAGAGCATCAGGTGTTGTTTCACCCAGTTCTTGTTGTTCAGCAGGATTCCACTCTCTGCCATGTTCTCGATGTAGGCGATAGGGTCATCAGCGATGGAGGTTCGTCCGTTTGCCTTCTTCAATGTCTGATTAAACGCACCCTTGCCGCCACCGATATAGTCCCATACTTGGTCGGCAGTAGTGCCATCCCAGCCACGGAGAGGAATATAATGGCTATACATATCACGCACATACTGATAAGTATCTTTGCTCATCATGCCAGCCTTATAGCCATCACGGAGAATCTTCTTTGTAGCCGCATTCGTAGCATTCCATAGGTCTTGCACCTCAGCTACGTGACTACTCTCAATATCCCTTACCAGTTTGTGGGCAGCTTCCTCAAAGTCTGAGCCACCGAAGAGAGCAGACAAGCCTGAGTAATCGTAGGCGATACCATTCTCATCATAACGATAGTCCATATAGGAAGGAGAGTATTTCGTTCTAAGAGCGTTATCCCTCTGTCTCCAAGTAGTGAAATCCACTCTTCCAAACTCCAAATCGCTATCATTTGTAATACGGTTCATATCGCCCTTGTAAGCCCTGTATGCCGCACTTCTCTGAGCCACGTCCTCAAAGTCAGCATCCAGTGACTTCTTGAAAGCCATCTGAGCATCACGCTCCAAGCCATGCTTAGCCATCATGTAGATACGGACATTATCATAGCTATCACCCAGTATCTTCTTCATCTGGTGATAAGCCTTTCTCAATGGCTGCAAGAACTCATTGTTGTACTCCTCAAACTCGTTCTTTCCCTTGCCATGACTGCGGTTCTCGGCAGTATAGGCATCCTCAGCCATATTCAGGCGGTCAACACCCACTTCATTCATAATAGCTTCCTGAGCCTTACGGATAGCCAGCATACTATCTTGGAAGGCGATACGTTTCAGAACAGAGCCACGCTGCAACTCTCGGTTGAACTCTCCAAGGGCAGTATCATCACTCAGAAGATGCTGCTCGTAGGTTGGAGCAGTCTTCCACAAAGCCATCTGTTTGCGGTACTCGTCAACTCTCCTCAGGAAGTCAACGGCACTCTCACCAGCATTGCGTTGTGGGATGGTTGGTCGCTGGGCATCCTTTGGCAGATTATTATCCTTCTTCCACTGGTTCAAGTCATGCTCAAACTGGTCATAGCGCAAGGAGAATCGGGTATTCCCCACGATATTGGCATTGTTCTCATCGAATATCACGTAGTTGTAATCATCTTCCTTTGCACCTCCAAAGATGGTTCCAGCAGGGTACTTGATACCAACAAATCCTGCATCACTTAACAACTTACTAGCTGCTTCTTTAGAACCAAGCATAGAGGAAAGTTCATCATACAAGTCTTGACCTCTTACCTTACCATCAACACGACTTGGATAAATGGTCTCAATAGGCTCCTTGCCTATTCTAACCAACTCCTTATTTACCTTATTCAAATGAGATTTTTTCAATTTATTCTCCCAATCAAGATAATCTCCATTATCATCAGGAATATCCACATCGTAAAGATAAGCAATATCATCAGGAACAGCTATTTCCTCATTCTTCTTTGCAAGAATATCGCTAAGTTCCTTCAAATTATCATCATCAGGGAACATTTCTAGAGCAGAAGAAAGGTCTTTTCTCATAGCATCCAATCCCTTATCTACATCTTTATATTTATAGATATAGTGTCTTACCATATCTTTATTGCTGTCAGACAAATCTGTCACAAATTCAAAGCCGCCATTATTTTTCCTCATTTTGGCACGTCTTGTGTAGTCCTCAGCAATTTCCTTAGAGTTAGTAACATATCCACCCCAACCGAATGCTTGCGAACCTTCACCCTCACCCATGTGGCTGAAATCGAACTTGTCAAAGCTAGCACCAGTACCATGATAGGTACGGATGCTAAACTTAGGGTCAGAGCCAGTAAGCAGAGGAGCAATCACATGCTCGGTCAACTGAGTAGGGATTCCGTTGCCGATGATGGTATGGCTCAGGTTCTCAGAGAATGGCATCTTGTAATCATCGCTCACTCCTGATACTCTTGCGAGCACTCTGCCCATGGCACGATATACCTTGCCGTCAGGCATCACAATCACATCACCGCTCTTGGTTCTGAGTGTTGGCAGGAGTTCATCAGCGAAGGCATGAGGAACCTTTCCGTCAGCGTAGGCACTTCCCATCACATATAATGGCTTGTCAATGTTTCGCCAGTCAATGCCATCAGCCTTCAAGCGAATATCCATCCAAGGAGCCACGCCATTTTTCTTCTCTGTCAGGGTCGGGATAATATCAGCCACAGCTTCATACCATCCGCTCTTGCGTGCCATCTTCTTTGGCTTTTCAGGAAGTTTGCCATCACGAACCGCACGGACAATCAATCTCTCTCGGTTGGTGTAGCCACCATAGTCAGCAGCGTTATACACATCTGCATCCCAAGTATAGCCGTTGGCATCCAGAGCATCGGTAATAGTCTTCATGGCTTCCGAATCCTTATACCCCTTCACATTCTCAATGGTCACCACCTTTGGCTTAACCGCATTGATAAACTCGGCAGTACTTGCAGCAGTCTCCTTGTCAAGTTCCACCTCAGCATGGTTACTCTTCGCCTGAGAGTAGTTCTTGCAGACTGGGCTGGCATGGAAGTACTCCACTTCACCATCTATCTGCTTAACCAACTCTCTTGGGTCAACATCACGAACATCAGCAGTAACGATGTGCTGCCCGAAGTTGTTGCGATATACACCGCTTATCTTCTCATCGTACTCCACAGCTACAACTGGGTCGATGATACCCTTCAAGCCTTCCTCAACAAGACCGCCACCGCTAAAGTAGGTTCCAGCCTTAATGAGAGTGCCATCCTTCAGGGAGAACTTAGGTTCCTCGCCAGCAATCTCTGCCTTGCGGTTCTCGCCCAGAGCCTGAGCAATATGAATTATCTTCTTGTTAGCCATCTTCCAGCCGCTAGGCATATCATCAATGGCAGTCTTGATAGCATCATCCACCTCATCAGGAGTATTCAGACTCTTCAAGTCCTCAGCCATATCAGCCGCACTACGCTCGCCAGCGAGAGAGAATCGGATATTGTCGCTACTATTGATAGCTTCATTGAAGGCACGCTTTCGGTCTGTATCGCTCTTTTCGTCATACTCAAATATTGATACACCAGCATTCTTCAATGCCTCCTTCACCTCTTTCTTGGTAGTAGTAGGAACAACAGCAGCAGAGAACTCGTCAAATCTAACTGGACGTTCAAACTTAGTCTCAAAGTACATGGCAGGATGCTCTTCCTTGATAGCCTTAACCATTTCCTTCAAGCGTTTCGTGTCCTCATCTGAGAAGTCCACATTGTACTCCTTCTTCAAATAGGCTTGTGGGTCACTTGTCATTGCCGCCTCAGAGAGTCTTGCCAAACCATAATCGTCAAAAGTTCCAGTTGCATCAGGCTGGCACTTCATGCCAAGTTCAAAGAATACATTCGACCACTTTTCTCTGAATTTATCAAATTTCTCTCGGTCAGAAGTCAACAAACCTTTCTTGGAGCGAATATCATTCAATGTTCCATAAGAAGGCATCAGTCTTGCAGCAAAGTTTTGGAAAGATACAGCCGCACCAGTTGCACCATTTCGTCCTTGCTTCTTCATCAACTTTGAAACATTCTCCAAGGTGTTTGGCACATATCTACGATTGCCGCTAGGAGTAAAGCCATCAAAGATTACCTCCTTAATGCCATATTCCTTTTCCTTACCTTCCAGCCAAGTATTGAACTCATCTGTCAGGTTATTGGTCTTGATGTAGTCTTCAACCTCATTAAGCGTAGCATTCGTATCAACGCCACTCTTACGATGGTCATACTCTACATCACGGACGAAGGTCTGCAAACCCTTATAGTTGAAACCATATTCATCATATAGTTCAACATTCTCCTTGGCAATGGCATATCTCATTCCACCCTTAGCACCAGCATCAACGATAGACTTATTTCTTTCCAGCCAAGCCTTGGTCTTCTCCTCATACAAATCCTTATCGCCATCAAACTTTGCCTCAATGTACATATCCAAGACCTTCTGAGCATCAGCCTTGCCGATACCATAGATATTGAAGTCTCCAGCAGTAATAAACTTCAACTCGTTATATGCTTCATCACTAAACTTAGGCTGAATCATCTTCGGTTCAGGAGCCACACCCTTCTCATGAAGGAAGAGATACTTCAAACCAGAGTTTGCATCGCCCCCGTTCAACCATCGGTCGATACCATTTCTTACTTCATGCTGCATTTCTTTTGGCACAGAAAGAACATCCGAAGAAGACTTTTCAGCCCCCTTATTGCTCATCTGTTTCTCCACTTCTGGATAAGTAGGAGTATAAGCATCACCTTGCCAAGTACCTGCATTTTTTCCAGTTCTCTTAGCAATCTTATCGGAAGGCAGAATCAAGGAAATGCCACCATACGCCTTATGGTCTTGCCTACTAGAGTCAATGACTGCCACAGACGGATTGGCAAGACCACCTTGCTTGATAGCCTTCAACAGCTTCTCTTCTGATATGTTATGCACTCCTGCAAGAGTTTTTTCGTCCTTCAATGAAAACTTTTCGCCATTTTCCTTGGCAGTTTCAGAAGAATTGTCTATCTTTGCAGCAGAACCTTCGGTTTGGGAGAGAGCGGTGTCACCTTCCAACGAAGTAGCGGCAGTGTCTGTCCTCTTGTCGCTTGCCGAAGTTTCCTTTTTAAATGCAGTCAACAACCAAGATTTTCTTTCTCCATCCCAAGTAAGACGAACACCAGCCTTATGGGTTTCACTTTCCAAGTTTACACGATTCTTACTGCTTGAAACTACACGCATATCATTCAGAATCTCCTGCAAATTATCAAGAACCTCAGGATGATACTTCACAAGTTTAGAAAGACCATAGCCATCACTATGTCCAGTTCCTTCTTTGCCCCAAACCAAATCAATATCACCAATATCCTTGTGATGAAGAGCACCGACAGCTTCTCCACCACGAACCTTCTTCAAGAAATCGATTGCAGCCTTGGCATTGCCACGGAACTGATTGTATATATTTCCGAAAGCACCAACACCTACTGGCTTTATATCCTTCAACGAGAACTTTACTTTAGCATAGTCTGCAAATGGCTTTAGCTTACGATTGCTAGTATCAAGCCACTTGTCGAACTCATCCTTACTTACTCCAGTAATATTTCCAAGACCTTGCCAACCATCGCTATAGTTGGCGAGATAAGCCTTTTTGGCATCATCCATGGAGTCATAGCCATACATTACTTTATGCTCATCAAACGAGCCATCAGGATTCACTTGGTCTACGACAAACACATCACCATTCCAATTATCAAGGTCTGCTTTGTCATTGATGAACATATCCAAATGGTCACCATCCTTGCCAAACTTGCCACGGATATAACCATAGGTATCGTGCATGGTAACTTTCCATTCTTTACCATCGGCATCCTTGCCTGAGCGAGTTGAACCCTTTGGATTTTCTATAGTGTAATCGTAGCCACCGAACTTGATGTGTCCCTTCTTGTAGTTGCCACTCTCCTTCTGTGCGTCAGATGGATTGGTTTCAGTTTCCTCAATAGCAGACTTCAAACGGAGAGAGAACTTGGTGTGCTCTGTGATTCTCATATCCTCAGGTTTGAAGATAACATAGTTGGTATCATTTTCCTCAGCACCACCCATGATGGTTCCAGCAGGATATTTAATACCAGTAAAACCAAGAGAAGAGAGGAACTGGCTTGCAGCCTTTTGACTGCCCATCCATCTAGATAAACGATTGTACACAAATCGTATATCATCCTCAACATTTCCATTGTCATAGGTGGTTCCCCTAGTTAGAGCATGAGTCTTCACAAGGTTTGGAATCATCTGCTCCTTGTCTGCATTCTTGATGTAATCATACAACAGAGTTCTGAACACAATATCCTTTGATGCCATATCATCAAGGGTCTTAGCATCCAAGCCATAAAGACCTTCAATTATCTTTGTTGCAACCTCATCAGATGGTTTCTTCTCCCATTCCAGATAGTTGCTGCCATTATCCTCAGGTATATCCACCTCATAGAGGTTATGATATGGCTCAGCCAACTTCTTCATTTCATTGTAGAAGTCAATTTTTTCCTGCTCTGTAAACTTGTCATTCATGGCTATTTGCTTATCACCATGCAGGAATGACTCTAGTGTAGGATATTTCTTGGCGAACCTTGTACCATTAGAACGCTGAATGCGATAATATGCTTTAGAAGGGTCATTATCCATCAGAGTAGCATAGCTTTTTCCTATCTTTTTGGATGAAGTAACATAACCACCCCAACCGAACACTTGGGAGCCAGCACCCTCGCCCATGTGGTCGAAGTCAAACTCTGTGAAGTCAGCACCGCTACCATGATACACCTTCAACGAGAACTTAGGAGCATCAGCTATCTCCTGATTGATGCTGTTCACAACATCATCAGTAACAATATCGCCCTCCTGAATCTGCTGAGGTTCACGACCAGCATTCTTCACAAGTTCTGCTTGCTCTGCTCTGGTCAAGATACGGTTCACCTTCATCGCACCAGTAATCACCCAAGGGTCAGTCTCAGGGTTCGGGTTGGTACGATACATATAATATCCATCAGTAGGCAAATGTTTCAAGCCAGCGAGTGAATGCTGATACTTGCCCGATGGATTGATACCCTCTTGGCGAGCTTCCTCCTGATAATCTACATCAGCAGCATACTCCACCTCAGCGAAGACGAAGTTCTTAGGGAAGAGAGTCTTGTTTCCATCAGCATCCTTGCGGTTGAACTGGATAGCGTAAGGCACTACACCAAGATGCCAGCCTGGTCTATAGGCTAGCTTGCCACTACCTCCTTGTGTGCCCTTGCCGCCCTGCTTAACCTGAGGTCTGCCAGTCTTGCTTTCTCCTGCAATAGGAGCCGCATCAGCATCGAGCCATACACCAACTGGAGTAGCAGCACCATCAGGGTTCGCTACCATAGGTGGATAAAGTTTGCCATCCTTTAGCACGAATACCTTGTAGCCGATTCCCTTCTTCTTAGGCTCAGGTTTCTGACGAAGAGAGAATGAAACATCTTCGCCAGTCTCAGAGTTCGTTACCTGACCATTGGCAGTCTTCACGTAGGCTTGTTCGATAGAGCGGATGATGTTCTTGGTTACATCGCTATACTCTGTACCAAAGAATGCCAACTTAATCTTCTGCAATATCTCATGGATAGCAGCGAGCAGAGGATGAGACATCTTCATAGCGAGAGTGTGAGCCAAGTTGAGGTCACGAATCATTTCACCTACCGCATCAGCCACCACCTCCTCAGCATAGTAATCTCTAGCACGTCCAGAGAATCCAGCATCAGAATATCTCTTCATGGTCTCATCCACCGCCTTATCGAAGGCATCAGAGCCATAGGTATCGAGCACAAGCTGAGTCAACTCATTGTATGCAGCAGGGTTCAGGTTCTTGATTTGGTGGGTCATTTCGTGACCGAAGATAAACTGAGCACCTTCCGTGATAGAAGAGTCAAGAGTGATGAAGATGGTACGATGCACGTTGCCATCGGCATCCGTAGTCTCCTGAATCCAGCCGTTGCCCAACTTGTCAGAGTACTGCCATTGAATGCTAGCACCCATCATCTTAGCCAGTCTCTCGAAAGCCTTGCGAGTCTTCTGCCCTACGATATTGTCAACAACCTTCATATCATCCACCTTATTCTTCTCTACATCAGCAGCACGCTCGGCAGTTGTCTGCTGCTTGCCATTCTCCTTGGCAGAGAAAGGAAGGTCAGATTCATCACGCTGTGCGCCTAAAGGTGCTTCATCAGTAGCATCCTCAGGAACATTTATATTATCATTTATTTTGTCATTTGTCTTCTCATTATCCGATTCATTAGACAAATCATTAGATTCATTAGACGATTCATTATCCAACTTCGCCTCTGACTTCGCCTTCAACTCAGCCTTTTCATCCGACTTCGCCTTCAACTCGACCTCTGGCTCAGCCTTATGCTGCTCAGCATAGGCTGCATTCTCCTGAGCACGCTTCTGCTCTTCAAGTATGTTCTCTGCCTGAGCAATGCGAATATTCTCAACAAAATTCCTTGCTTCCGATGCCTTGAAACCGCTATTGAGTACACCGATGAGAGCATTACGAATTTCCTGAGTGTCTAGTGATTCAAGGTTGGATGGGCGATTCTCCCACAAGCTATGAACGAGCGCATCAATAGTAGTTCCCTTGCCATCAGCAGCGAGCAACTGAGTCTTGGCAAAGTCTTCTCTGCTCAATCCAGTCTCTTGCTTAACACCCTTGCTTGTTTCTGTTCCCTCATAGTTGAGAGAGTGAGCACCGAGATTGCTAGCCACATACTCCTCAGCAGTAAGCGGAATCGTATCAGTCACGTCAATGCCAGTACCATCATACAGACGATGAAGGAGAGAACCGATAGTTTCTCTGTAGAGTTGTGATACAGCCTCAGCATCATCCTTCACAGCACTCTTCAATCGAGCGAACTTTCTTCTTGACTTCTCAATGAGTTCCTTCCTACCATCAGCAGTATCTTCCACCTTGGCAAGTTGTCGCTCATTATAGGCATCACGAATAGCGATAGCAGAGTCATAAGCCGCCTGAGCATCAGCAATCGCCTTCTCCTTGGCATCCTTGGCAGCCTTCTGTTCCACGAAAGTCTTACCCTTCACGGTCATGTTGCTAGCCTTGTCGAGTGCCTTCTTTGCATCAGACACATATCCAGATACGATACTATCTGCATCCTCACCGAACTGAGTATCATATAACTCAGCAGTCTGTGCGGCAGTCAGTTTCGAGAAGTCAGGATTGCCATCCTCCAACATAGGCACGATGGTTCCATCTTCAAGGGTAATGGCAGGAGTATGCTCAGGAGCAGAAGTATTCTCCTCGGCATTTGATTCCGATTGATTATTCTCCTCATTAACGATATTGGTATTCTCATCCAAAGGTGGAAGCTCACGATGATTGTTGATATAATCAAATGATGCAGACCATTTTTTGCCATCCTTATCTTCGAGGATGATACTACCCTGCTCATCAATACCTACAACTTTTGATAGAGTGCTTTCCTTTGGTCTTCCGAAACCATCGCCACTCATCCATATCTCACTACCTTTAGGCAAACCGAGATTTTCAAGCTGAGAATCCTCATCAGATTCTTCTCCACTATTATCCTCTATCATTGAGGATTCAGGCATAGCTTGTTTGTATTCATCGAGCGACATAGAAGAGATTGTAGCCACATCTTCTTTGTTCACAGCATGAGGAACAATAGTGCCATCACTCTTCAACTCAACTACCTTAGCTTTAGCACCAGCATCACGGATAAGGAATAATCTAGAATCAGGGTATTTGGTATTACCATCCTTGTCGAGCACATCAACGAGCACCACGTTACCATTATCATTGAGAATCTGATTGAAGTCAAACGAAGGTTGAGTCTCTTCTGTCTCCTGATTCTGCTGGGCTGCACGTTCCTTCTCCATCTGCTCACGCTCAGCCTTGGCAGCTTCCAGTCTTTTCTGGTCTTCCAAGTCTTTCATCTGCTGCAAGTCTGCAAGCGAATAAGGATTCTCCACCACGTTACCATCTATAGAGATAGCAGCAGTACCATCACCATAGTCAGCCAACACCTCATAGGTATGTTCAGTACCATCAGTATCAGTCACATTAAACTGGGAGCCTACTTCAACGGTTCCATCAATGATGCCAGCCACTTCTTTGATAGCATTCTCTTTTGCATCAGCTACCGCCTGAGCCTTCACATCATCAGCAGGGAGTTCTTCACCCAGTTCAGCGAACATCAACGCATCAGCATGTTCTACACTATTCGTTGTCGGGTCATAGTATAGAATCATATCATCGCTATTGCTTACATCAATGGAGCCATCATCATGAGTAGCAATATTACCACTGATAATATAGACACCATAGTCTTCCAAGCCGCCTGATGCTTTGATAGTAGCGTTACGGACAGAGCCACGACTCTGGTCTGTGTACATATCAACCCTCTGTTCTGCCTGATGAGCAGCGAGGTCAACCTTATCTTGTGCATCATCAACCACACCTTGGTATCGGGCAGAAGACAACTGGTAGTCATAGATAGCTTGGTCAAGTTTATCATCCTGTCCCGTCAGGGATTCCAGTTCCTCGTCACTCATGGCAGATAGCTGCTGCTCAGAGATACCCAATGCTGCTGCAAGAGTTTTCATCTGGTCTTCCTGCTGAATCTGAATATCATGTTTGTCTGCATCATCAGCATCATGCCCCTCAGAATAAGCGTTGTCAATATCTGCCTGATGCTGCTCCTCAGGTGTTGTTGGTTCGTTGGTAATCTCCTTGGCATTCATTTCAGCAGTCTTGGCTATATTGTAGCCACGCATCTTCATCAGGTTGACACCATAGTTAACAGCAGCATTAATCTGCTCCTTGGTCATGGTATCTCTCTGTCTAAGAATATCAGCCAGCACACCACCCATCTGCTCGTTGGTTGCGTTGTCTATTTTATCCTTGATGTCTGCCCAGTTATCGCCCATAAGATTCTGTGCATCACTATCAGCCACGTTCACCTTGTTGCGGAATCGGTAATACTGAGCACGATTGTAGATACCTTTTACTGGTCGGGAGCCAGCACCCATAGCATACATAGAACCGACAGAGATAGCCATACCACCGATAATGTCAAGTTGCTGCTTAGCATCAAGGAGGTCACTCACCTTTCCTTCACCATCCAGCAGGGCGTGAAGAGGAATACCAATTTCCTCCTCCATCACTTCCTCAGCGAAACCATTGATACCGAACTTTCCCATCCACTTCTTGGAATTGGTGTACCAGCCACTCTTGCCGATATTCTTGAAGAACTCAGCAGAAGCATTCATACCATGTTTCTCCATGAAGTTGACAGCACCCTTCTTGATACCATAGTTGTGACCGAAGAGTTTTTCAGTATAGTTCTCTACCATAGCAGAGGTCATACCCTTATAGAGAGCAGTACCAATAGACTCACCACCCTCATGCAGAAGATTTCCATTCTCATCGAAAGTGCCAAACTTATAATCACCCTTCTCATCCTGATACAGATTACCAAGATGTCGCTGCATGATGTCAGCACCAGTCTTCAACGCTTGCTCAGTTCCAGCCATCGCATACGAGCCGATAACATCGCCAGCCACGATACCAGTATTCTTCAATATAGCAGCACTCACTTTGCCCATGCCACGCTTAGCTGCAAACTTCAAGGCTCCACGACTGATGCCCTTGGTAATGCCACCATAACCGCCAGTCAGGAAAAAGTCAGCCATAAATGGGAGACTCTGCCCTGCAATTTTCGTCCAACGATAGACGTTACCCATCTTCTCGTCTTCGAGAGCCGCAGCAGCATCCGCACCCAGTTTACTCTTCAGGAGCATCTTATCAGAACCAGAGAGAGGAATATTGTTATCCATCTTTGTCTTGATACGCTCCATCTGCCCCATCGTAGCAAAGTCAGTCAAACCGAAATCCCATGTCTTAGCAGTAAAGGCAGTATTGTCAAGAGCCTTCAAGGCATCCTCCCCCAAGCTACTTGTAGGATATTGTTTCACTGCTTCCAGCGCACCAATCTGCTGCTTAACCAGAGCGAGAGAAGTTGCCAACTTATTTCTATAGTCACTCTGCTCAGCGGTTCTTCCGTTACTTGCACCGATACTAGCACCATAAGAAAGCAAAGGATTTCCGTGTTGGCGATTATCCTCAGCGATAAGAGCTTCAATCTCCTTCTTTCGGGCATAGGCATCAGCTAGTTTCTTGTCAAACTGCTTTTGAGCACCCTCCTCAGTAAGGTAGGTTCCATTCTTTCCGATGTTCTCCTGCAAGTCATAGTTACCATTCTTGTCACGAACATCAAAGGCAGATGGAATCTCGCCAGTATCAACCGCTTCCTGATAGGCATTGTTTTGCTGGTCAAGAATAGCTTGGCTCTGCTCAGCTTCAGGGAGAGAATAAACATTCTCATTGTCAGAGGTAACGTATGCGCCAGTCTTGCCAGTCTCAGGATTGTAAGCAAAATCATCCTTCACCACATTGTTTGCATCACCACCATAAGGAGTCTGATGTGTACCCAAATTCACACGACCGAAATCCTTCTGCTGTTTCTGCTTGCGTTGTTTCAGTCTGTTATATCTGCCAGCATTGTTCATTGTCTGCTGAGCACTAGCCGAGATAGCTGCTGCCCCAGCAGAGAAACGAGCACGGTCAGCAGCACTCATAGGAACACTACCGCCCTTCGCTCTAGATGAAGTCTTACTACGAGGTTCAAAGAGTGCCGAGTAAAAACGCTCATAAGTAGATGGAACATCAAAGTTCTGAGCCTTCAAGTTCTCATAGATAGCGTGTCTGTTATCCGCACCGCCCTTTCCGTCTCTTGTCAGAGCACTCTCAAACTTATTGTAATCATCAGGCACATCATAGTTCTGTGCTTTCAGATTCTTGTATAAAGTGTATAATGGTCTTTCTGCCATGATATATATATTTGTTTGTTACCAAATTCTTGTTACCAATTCTGTTACCATTTTACGCCAGTCTTCTTCTTGCCACCAGCCGAAGAACCGCCACCATTATGTGCTCTGTAAGCCTCTACTATTGTCTGTGCATTTTGAGGAACACCAGCACGTTTCAAACTTCTAGTAACCGCTCTTACTCCATTAGGGTCTTTAGTAGTTAAACCAGCGAGAGTTTTATTATAGTTTTCTTTAGAAGAACCACCTTTATTTTTCCCTGCCTTTTGTGCTCTAGTCACATTAGCGTTTGCATTCTTCTTACTAGTACTTTCCTGCTCTTTATGATGTCGAACAGTTTCTTTGTTCGCAGACTCCTGATTACTTAATTTACCCTTATTGTATTCATCTTGCTGTGTTATCCTCATTTGGTCTAACATGACTTTCGCTCTATTGATTCTATCCAAATTATCGTGATACCTAATCTGCTCAGCGAGAGTCAGGTTATTCTTCCGAGCTTCCTCATCAAGAGCGAGTGCCCTCTGATAGCCAGCCTGCCAAGCCGCCCGATTCTTCTCACGCTGAGCATCCATATAAGCCTTGCGTTTATTCACCGCCTTAGTCATATCCGACTCAGGATTGTGTACCACCTTGGCACCATTGGTAGCGAAGTAGATATTGGATAGCGCACGGAGGCCATCACCCAGAGCAGCGATACGAGCCTTGGTACGCTCCTTCTTATCTCGGTTCGCCCTCTGCTCAGCAGTCTCATTCAGTTCAGGATTCAGCATCTTATACATATCAGCATAAGATAGCTGCTTAGGCTGAGGTTTAGGCTCCTCCTTCTTCACGATAGGGACAGATGGTTTATCCTCCTCATCACTTGGCGCACCCTGATTCACATCTACCCCATTGGCGATGGCTTGTTGAGTAGCGATAGCTTTCTCTCTAGCCGCCTTCATCGTAGATGTTTCATTCTGAGGAGTGGCAGCATTCATCTGGTCAACCTTCTTACCAGCCGCATCAAGTTGCTGCTGGGTGAAGACTGGAGCCTGAGTCTGAGCCACCTTCTGTGCCGCATCCACCCCACTCTGCTGCTTGTTGAGAACACTCTGTGTAGTCTTCAAGCCATTATTGTTTCGTAACATATCTGATGCTTTCATAGGCTATGCTTTAATCTTTTGAAGTTTAGCCCCAAGGCTATTCAAGTCAGCCTCAGAAGGAAGAGCCGTAGCCTTAGCCTTCAAGCCAAGAACATCATTTGAGTCCTTAGCGATACCATTCAACTGCTCCTGAGCCACATTCATATTCGGTGCCTTCTTCGCACCACCAGCACCACTATCAATCGTTGCAGCGATGTTGGCAGCAGTTCCAGCCACGCCAGCAACGGCATTGGCGGTATCAGCAGCCTTCTCAGCTTCCATACCCATCTGTTGGTTCTGCAACTGATTCTTTCTGTTCATATACTGCTGTTCGATGTTATCCTTTCGGGCATCATTTGCAGCCACAATCTGTGAGGTAGTATCAGCAAGAGTCTTGTTGTTTGCCTCCTTCACCGCAGTAGTGGAGTCTTCCGTACCGCCCATCACCGACTGCCTTCCCTTTGCAGCCTTGTTTCTGTTCTTAATCTGCTCCTGCATCTGTGTGAGCAAGCGAACCGTACCAGCACGCTTTGTCGGGTCGGCATTGTATGTTCTGTCATACCATGCCTGATTTTCTTTCTGTTGCTGAGCAATCATCTGCTCCTGCTTACGTCTCGCCTTGCGGTTAGCTACACCACCAGCGATACTACTTGCAAGTCCAAGACCTGCCCCAATTAATGCTCCTAACATATATATGTATTTTAATTATTAATAATGGTACAAAGATACTGATACCATCCGAGAATCATATTTTATCCGTTTATTTAGGTAGGTAAGTTAACGGATAAAGTTTCCGTTTGCCAACAAATTACTATCTTTGCACCAAAATAGTTAAGAAAATGGCAGCAGATAGAAATACAAAAGGTCAGTTCGAGAAAGGTCGAGCAAAGACTGGAGGTAAGCAGAAAGGGTACGAGTCTCCTATCACAAAGGAGTTTCGTGAGTTGTGTGCCGACTTTTCTAGAGAGGCTTGGGAAGACTTCATGGCAGCTTGGTATAAGTGTGAGCCGAAGGATAAGGTATCAACTTTCATCAAGATACTGGAGTTTAATTGTCCTAAGCTACAGACCGTCACTCTTGACGATAAGCGTGAGGTTCACAACGCCCTCACCGAGAAGTTGAGACAGATGTCAGAAGAGGAAGGATAAAATAGATTGTTTCATAAAATTTTATATTAAAATTATTTTTTTTCATAGGTTTTTGGTTTATAGGTTTTAAGATTGTTAGGATAATAAAATAGGGAATGCGTGAGCACTCCCTATTCTTTTTTTTATAATATTCACCACGCAAGTGTTAATTTCATGTTAAAACAAAGAATTTGTTTGGCTATATCCAAACTTTCATATACCTTTGCAGCAGAATTAAGAATCAGAAGTAATAACATACAGCCCTCGCCAACACGGATAAGGCAGCATTATGACAGCATTAGATTTTAACGACAAAGGTCAGGCAAATGTTTCATTCAGCGAGTTCGACAACTACATGGACGAGCGTAAGGAGCAGGGTGATTACACCGAAGAGAAAGACGGAATCACTTACTACTATAATAGTGGCGGTTGTCTTATCGGAAAGTATGATAACAACGAAGGTTACGGAATTACTTATTAACAGATAAAGCCCTACGCATCACGGATAAGCGAATTAATATGAAAAATATCTATGGAAAGACAGTATATCCAAAATACGAGATAGCTCTTAAACAGCACGTAAAAGGTAGCGTGGAAGACGATTACGAAAGTGTAGAGTTCGATGGAGCAGACAACTATAGAGAAGCTGTAAAAATGGCTAAGAAGTATTCGTTAGATGTTGGCTCTGAAAACATGCGTTATAAAGAATCAACATCATTAGATGCGGGTCTTGCGCAAGTAACCATAATCTGTTACTATTCAGACGATATATCTGAATATAATGAGGTATGGCAAGAAGAATACATAAACGGAAAGAAAACAAAAAGATATTAAAATGTCAACTCTTAAAGCTAAAGAAGTTATCAAGGAGAAGGGTATGACCATTGAGGAGGTAGCCAGCAAGATGGGAATCACAAAAGGTACTCTATCAGCTGCCCTCAACGGAAACCCAACCGTCAGCTACCTGACAAGAGTAGCAGACGCTATAGATTGTGATATTAGAGATTTATTCAGATAGAAAAAGGGAGTCAATGATGGCTCCCTTTTATCGTATTCACTATCAGCGCCCACCTCTCGCTCTTCTATCCCCAGCCATATCAGTCTTGGAACCACGATTCACAGATGATGGTTTATACCTAATTCCTGATTTCGTGTGGCTAGCATCCATACCCTTGCGTGAAGCTGCCCCAAACTTCTTATCGTGGGCAGCGTTATGTTTTGCGAGTTCCCTACGCTTAGCCTTCTGAGCAGGAGAAGACTCAAACTTAGTATCGTAAGCCGCCTTCCGTGCCCTAGCTAAAGGGTGAGTCTGATAATATCTAGCTGATTCTGATACCATAGTTACTCCTTATCTTTGTCTTTATCTTTCTTCAACGCATCATCAAGATACTTGTCAAGAGCCTTAATGCACTTATCAGGAATTTTATTAGCATCCTTGTTTTCTTTGAGATAATCAATAGTGCCACCTACTCCATAGATGATAAGCAGATTCTTTGTAGAAGGGATAAATATACAAATAGTTGCTCCAAACACAAAAGCATATATAGAACTCTTAAACATTCTTTTTATCTTTTCAAAAGGTTCATAATATTCATCACCAACAATAATTGTCCAGATACCTAAACCACATAACACCAAAATAGATAAAAGAACAACAACTTCACCACAACTATGTAAGTTGCCAAAAACACATAACCAATATAATTTACTCATAATCTTAAATTTTAATTAATATATCTATATCCAATTACACCATAACCATTCATGAATGTGAATCAATGCAGCACCAACTACCAGCGCAATCAATCCTGCACACACACCGAAGATGTCTGCCCACATATCATCGGCATCCACCTTCTCCTTGCTGACTAGCTTATCAATCACCACCTCCTTGAAGATACCTATAACGAATGTAGCAAGAGTAGCGAGCCATAAGTTATAGGTCAAGAAGAATATCATTTGCACCATCACCATGCTAACCACGAAGTGCAGCACTTTATCCGTCTGCAACCCACAGAGCCAGTTCTTAGGCTTTGTATACAGAGTATTCCATATCATTCTAATCATTGTCTTTATCTCCAATAAAGTTCACGATGTTCCTTCTTCAACAAATCCCCAGTTCTACACCACCAGTCATTCGGACTCGCTTTAAGATACTCCTCAAACTCAGGGCAGTTCTCTTCGTGAGTAAGATGAGGATGAGAAGTAGGCTTGAACTGATGCACACACAGCAAGTCTGCATGATTGCCACCATAAATGCGTGGCGGCATAACATCTTTCGCCTGATGCCACACCTTGTTGAGGTCAATGAGTTCTGCCCCATCCAGTTCCTTCAGGACATTATCAATCTTACCCAGCACACGATTCAGGACTTCTGCCCTATCCGTGCCAACCTTAGCAATTAACCACTGGGCATCACTCAGGGCACTTCTAATCAACATATCAAATTCCATAAGCCTACTTTATTGTTGTGATTATGATAGTTTCTGCTAACTTTATAGCATTCTTTGGCATAAAGAATCGCTTAACTAAATCATCATGTAACTCTATTGCCAGTTTATTGATTTTAGGGAGCAGATTTAAAATGCGAAGTTTTTCTGATTCAAAATTACACTCTTTGCGCTGATTATCCCTTTCTAATTCATCTGCCTTATTTTTGTACTCATTTTCGAGGTCAGCTTTCTTCAAGTTATACTCATTATCGAGTTTACTTTTTGCGTCAGCATAAGATTGTCTTTCGCTGTCTCTTTCATGGATGCTACGATTAATCTCATCATTCATAGCCTGTTCGACTTTCAAGCGAACGTCCTCGAAATTAACATAGGACTCAGAATATTCTACTACATTTCTACACATACGTCGTTTGTAAGTTGGCATCAAAGTTCTATCGTCATAACTAGGGATTTCAACTTCACGTTCTACAACTGTCTCTTTACGTAAAATAACCTTTGAACCGCTTTTCAAGGACTCATTCAACTTTTTGAGTTCCTTTACTTGCTCTTCTAATTCTGAATTGCGCTTACGTATAGCATCATACTCAGATAAATCTACATTTACAACTGCCATATTATATAATTTTTAGTTCGACATTTGCCTACTAATTACTTAATCATCCAAATATAATTATTGAAAATTAAAATGGATAGATTTTTGATTCCTTTGGATTCTAGGTTCCCCTTAACGCACACGTATGTGAACGCATCAGAAAACCTAAGATGTCATGGATGAGTTCCGTCAACCCCCATCATCTAGTCACTTGATAATTCTACATCAGTTAACCTAAGCAGCATAAGGAGTAGACTCCCCCCCGCTCGTCTTCTGCTATTAGTTCCTACGATTTGCCATGCGGTCTTCCTTGCAATTTATAGACTCGATGAATCGGAAGGTATCTAGCCCATAGTCTTCCATCTTGTCTTAAACTCAGGGGAATAAAAAAAGAACCCCCGAGTGTTGGTTACGGACAACGACTCAGAGGTTCATATCTTGTAGGCTTACGCCTTGAAAGGATGACTACTTTGGTCTGTCAACCGTAACATTGACGATGCAAAGATAGAAGCTTTTTCTGAAACCACCAAATGTGAAAAAATATGTAATTCGTTAATCTGTAAGATATTCAGATTTTAGGTATACGCTTGATATGCAGTAGACATACAAATGATTGCAAAGTTAAAGTAGGTTAAAGTATATTAGGCATTCAAGTTTATTTTGTTACCTTTGTAGCGAGTAAAACAAACGATTTAGTTTCTTTAACTCTTTTATGTTACTATTTTGTTACTCGATAAAAATAGACCATTTCTAATAGTATTGATTATCAATAGGTTACAATGTTCAAATAAGCATTCATAATGTTTTTGTATAATATGAAAAGGGGTGCTTGTGAAAGTACCCCTTTTATGTATATCTACAAAGTTATTGAGAAAAGCCTGTTATTATTTGATTTTAGCACCAAATGACTTGACAAACTTAATCTTCTTGCCTTTTGCGATGATTGGCTTCTTCCATTCACCACCCAAAATACGGATAACAGCCTTCTTGCCTACAGGAACCGCATCTACAGCCTTCTGCAAATCCATGAAATTGCCTCGACCTTCTGCAGAGACTACATAATCATAATGGCAGACATGAGACTTCAGCGCTGGCACCTGCTCAGCTACAGCATCAGCAAGCGCACCGGCAACCACACGTGCACCATATACATTATAATGGGTATTATCTTTCTTACCCTTAGGAACCTGCGGATTCTCGCCAGGCATAAACCACATATGTAATTTGCGGCTGCCTTCAATACCCATGCCCGTTTCTATATCGTGAGTAATCTTGGTTGCATCAACAAACGGAACATTCAGCTGCTTTGCTACATTGCGGGGAGCTATCCCATAAGCTCCGTGGGTGTCGATAAGCGTATCACTATTAATCTGCTCCCTTCCATCATATACTTTATTGCGAAGCTTCTCGTCATCATCATTCTTCAATTCTGCAGAATAATAGCAGCGACGAACCACCGCATTGAACAGTACAGGAATGCCACCCTTGGCACGGGTCTCATTTACAAACCTGGCAAGGTTTGCATCAAAAGTAGATCCCGGATCAGTATGACGGTCAGGCATTGGCTTCTCATCGTTATGCCCAAACTGAATAAACACATAATCACCTGGCTTTATTCTATCTAAAACCTTTTTCCATCTTCCTTCATTGATAAAGCTCAAAGAAGAACGACCATTAACAGCATGATTGTCAACAATCACCTTGTCATCAAAAAAGCCCTGTAATACCATACCCCATCCTCGCTCAGGACTATTCCTAAAACCGTCTTTCTCGGCAGCAGTAGAATCACCTATTACAAAAATCGTTGTTGTCTTCGTACTGGATGTCATCAGCAATGCCAGCATGAATACACATAAAATAGCTTTAATTTTTTTCATTTGTCCGTAGTTTTTAGAATTTACTATAATTATAGATTTGCATACGTGATAACATATAAAAAGCTCTCGCCCTGCCGTACTGCATATTCACATATACGAGCACGAGAGGACGAGAAAGAGAGTATTAATATTTATTTACTTTGGCTATCAATTCCTCGGCAGTAACCAAGGTCTGTTCGCCAGTTTCCATATTCTTAAGCGTAACCTTGCCCTGAGCCATCTCATTCTCACCTGCAAGCACCACAAACGGAATATTCTTGGCATTGGCATAGCTCATCTGCTTCTTCATCTTCGCCTTATCAGGGAAGATTTCGGTACGGATACCGGCTGCACGAGCTGCACTTACTATAGGCAGGCAGTAAGCTGTCTCCTTTTCACCGAAGTTGATAAACAGTACCTGAGTAGCATTTACAGCCTCCTTCGGATAAAGGTCGAGCACACCTAACACATCATAAATACGGTCAGCGCCAAAACTGATACCAACACCGCTCAAACCTGGCAAACCGAAAATGCCGGTGAGGTTGTCGTAACGACCACCACCTGTAATACTTCCCATTGGAGTATCAAGCGCCTTCACCTCGAAGATAGCACCTGTGTAATAGTTCAAGCCACGAGCCAGAGTAAGATCCAGTTCTATCTCGTTGTTCAAGCCAAGAGTCTTCAAGGTATCGAGGATAAACTTGGTTTCTTCTACACCCTTTAAACCAACTTCTGAACTTTCGAGAACCTTCGCAATCACTTCAAGTTTCTCATCATTAGTTCCTGACAATGAGATGATTGGCTGCAACTTTTCAATGGCATCTTCTGAAATGCCGTCATTGCGCAACTCTTCGTTTACATTGTCAAGTCCGATTTTATCAAGCTTATCGATGGCTACTGTGATATCTACAATCTTCTCAGCCTCGCCGATAACCTCTGCAATACCGGTAAGAATCTTGCGGTTATTAATCTTGATGCAGACACGAACACCAAACTTGGTGAACACGGTATCAACAATCTGCATCAACTCGACCTCATTCAGGAGAGAATCAGAGCCAACCACATCGGCATCACACTGATAGAACTCACGGTAACGTCCTTTCTGAGGGCGGTCTGCACGCCATACTGGCTGAATCTGATAACGTTTGAAAGGCATCTGCAACTCCTCGCGGTGCTGCACTACGTAACGTGCGAAAGGAACTGTCAGGTCATAACGAAGACCCTTCTCACAAAGTTTCGCTGCTAATTTGAGTGATCCGAGAGAATGAATATCCTCATCGCTCACCTTATTTATATAGTCGCCTGAATTCAATATCTTAAAAAGCAGTTTATCACCCTCTTCACCATACTTGCCCATCAAGGTCTGAAGGGTTTCCATGGCTGGGGTCTCAATCTGCTGGAATCCATAAAGAGCATACACTTCCTTGATGGTGTTGAAGATGTAGTTGCGTTTCGCCATCTCAACAGGACCAAAATCTCTCGTGCCCTTTGGTATACTTGGTTTCTGAGCCATTTATTAATGTTTAATATGAATGTTAAATGTTTAATGTCTAGCGTAATGCAAACCCCTCAAAGTAAACATTAAACACTAAACATTAAACACTATATAATTTATTTGCGTACAATAGTCTGAGCACGGTCTGGACCGATAGAAATGATACCGATCTTAGTCTCAAGGAACTCTTCTACGAAAGCAATATAATCCTTGAACTCCTGTGGGAACTGATCTTCAGATGTGAACTTAGTCATATCTGTCTTCCAGCCCTTGAACTCCTTATAAACAGGTTCTACATCATCGATTTCGTATGGGAAATCTGTTGTAACAGAACCATCCTTCAACTTATATGCCACGCATGCCTTGATGGTATCGAAGCCATCGAGCACGTCGCTCTTCATCATGATAAGCTCAGTAACACCATTCACCATAACAGAATACTTGAGTTGTACAAGATCACACCAGCCACAACGACGCTCACGACCGGTAACAGCACCATACTCATGACCGAGGTCACGGATCTTGGCACCAGTTTCATCGAAAAGCTCTGTAGGGAATGGACCTGCACCAACACGTGTACAGTAAGCCTTCATGATACCATAAACATTGCCGATGCGGTTAGGGCCGATACCCAGACCTATGCAGGCACCTGCACAGATAGTATTAGAAGAAGTAACGAACGGATAAGAACCGAAATCAACATCGAGCATAGTACCCTGAGCACCCTCGCAGAGGATATCCTTGCCAGAACGGAGCACCTTATTGATTTCTACCTCGCTATCGATAAGTTTGAACTGCTTCAAGTATTCGATGCCCTCCATCCAGGTCTTCTCAACCTCTGTAATATCGAAGTCGGTATAACCGAGACTTGCGATGGTTTTGAGATGAGCAGCCTTGTGAGCAGCATACTTCTCCTCGAAATTGTCAAGGATATCGCCTACGCGAAGACCGGTACGGCTAACCTTGTCAGTATAAGTAGGACCGATACCCTTACCAGTAGTACCTACCTTGTTCTTTCCCTTAGAAGCCTCGATAGCAGCATCGAGTACACGGTGAGTAGGCATGATGAGATGTGCCTTCTTAGAGATGTAAAGACGGCTCTTCAAATCATGACCGCTCTTCTCAAGATCCTTAGCCTCACCCATAAAGAGGTCTGGAGCCAAAACCACACCATTGCCGATGATGTTCACCTTACCACCCTGGAAAATACCAGAAGGGATAGAGCGAAGCACATACTTCTCGCCCTCAAACTCCAATGTATGTCCAGCATTAGGACCACCCTGGAAACGAGCAATGACATCATACTTAGGGGTCAACACGTCAACCACCTTACCTTTACCTTCATCGCCCCACTGCAAACCCAGCAGGACATCTACTTTACCTGTGTTCATTTTTTATCTTTTTATCTTGATACTTATTCTTTTTTGCGTTTGCGAGTCATCTTGCTTTGACAGCCGCTGCATACGCCATAGATGTAAAGAGCATAAGCATCTTTACGAAAGCGCTGCATCCTGATATCCTTCACAGCAGCCGTAACCTGCGGTGCTACAATTTCTGTTACCTTGCCACAAATCGTGCAAACCTGATGCACATGATTGTCCTCGCTATAACTGGCCTCATACTTGGTGCCGTCTGCCAGACTGTGCTTTACCACAAGCCTCAGTTCCAGGAACAGATGCAATGTGTTATAAAGCGTAGCCCTGCTAACGCGAAAATTCTTTTTCAGTAGCTCTCTGCCCAAATCTTCTATCGAGAAATGCTCTCCCATAGAATAAATGGTGTCGAGGATAGTGGAACGCTCCGGAGTGCGCCGGTGATGATTGCTCTCCATATAATTGTCCAAAACCTCATGAGCTTTTGCTAAAATTTCTTCACTCATAATCCTTGTTAGTTACATAAAACGCACAAAGATACTCATTATCTACGACATAGAACAATATTTAATTTTAAAAAATCTAAATTTGCCTCAATTCCTCATAGATACGCTGAACCGGAAGCCCCATCACATTAAAATAACTCCCCTTCAACCCCGTACAACCTATGTAGCCAATCCATTCCTGAATACCATAGGCGCCAGCTTTGTCAAACGGCTGATAATGATTTATATAATAACTGATTTCATCATCAGAAAGCGGTTTGAACGTCACTTCTGTTGTTACTGAAAAGGAACGCTGCTTATGCTGGGTAGTAAGACAAACACCTGTAACTACATGATGCGTCTTTCCGCTCAACATCTTCAGCATTCGTCTGGCATCTTCAGCATCACGAGGTTTCCCGAGGATGACTCCCTTTCCTTCCTGGTCATTCTGTTCGCCAGCTGTTGGCGCAATCACAACCGTATCTGCTGTAAGAATCAAAGTTTCTGACTCGTCCAACTCTTCAACACTATTATTTCCGTTCAAAAGCGGACGGTAAGCCTCAGCCTTTTTCTTGCAGATGAATTCTGCCACCTGATAAGCATCGAGGTCAGCAGGATAACTTTCATCAATACCACTAATCACCTTCACCTCAAAAGGAATATCCAAACCTGCCAGAAGTTCCTTGCGGCGAGGCGAATTACTCGCCAAAATAATCTTATAATTCATCTATTTTAAACCTTATTACTTTGAACTTTATGATTAAAATTCAGTTGCAAACTTTCTACTATAAACTATCAACTATCAACTTTCAACTAAATTCTACCAGCCAAACGCCTTAGCATCTGAAAGCCATAAACCCTTGGTTCTCAGCACCTGTTCTACGACATCACGTCCCACACCATCACCTCCGTTACAAGCCGAGATATAAGTAGAAATTTCTTTAATATCGGAGCATGCATCTGCTGGGCAACATGGACATCCGCAACGACGCATAATCTCATAATCAGGAATATCATCACCTACATATATTATTTCCTCATCTGTAATTGAATATTTCTGCTTGAACTCCTCATAAGTCTTTATCTTTACAGAACACCCCATGAAGATATCCTCTACACCAAGATTTTCATAGCGTACCTGTATGGCATGAGAATTACCGCCTGTCAGAATTACGATACGAACACCTTTCTTCTGAGCCAGCTGAATGGCATAGCCATCTTTGATATTAACAGTACGCAAAGGTTCGCCGGCACTGGAAAGCGTGATGGTCTGTCTTGACAGCACTCCATCAACATCAAAGATGATTGCTTTTATCTTATTTAAATCGTAATTTATCATATTTATTTCTGTTTTAGAACTTAAATTCCTAACTGCAAACTTAAACCGATAACAGTTTTATCTCTTGAACTTGAATATGCTTTTGCTCATCATTTCATAAATCTGCTGTAGTTCTGGCTGTTTTTCAAGAAGTTGCATTTGTTTCTCCATTACGTTCCGATCATCACGAATAGCCGGTCCTGTCTGCACTTCAGCTGCCGAATGCGAAGAAGCCTTGTCCATAGTTTCCATAACCAGAGGACGGAGAACACTGCCAGGAATGTGATGATTTTCGAGAATCTGCTGACCTACAGCTACGCAATGATTCGCAAAATTACAAGCAAAAACAGCTGACAGGTGCAGATACTTACGATTATCAGAATCCAATTCATAGACACTACGAGAAATCTGTTCTGCCAACCTCTTCAGGAAAGAAGTTTCGAAAGCACCACATCCCTCAATGAAAATAGGAATATTTTCGAATGCAACCTTTTTATCTTTCGTAAATGTCTGCATCGGATAAAATACGCCATAATGACGGGCATAATCTTTGAAAACATCCATCGGCATGGAACCAGCTGTATGAACAAACATCTTATCTTCTCTTCCTTTGCACAGTTCAGGAATAAGTATTTCAAGCGCATCATCCTTCACTGAAACGATGTACAAATCTGCATCACAGACCACCTTACTCATCTCATTGACAGGCTCACAATTCACCTTCTCAGCCAATAGAGAGGCCGACTCCCTAGTTCTACTGAAAACTTGCACAATCTGATGTTCTGATTGTGATATTTCGAGCGCAAGATTGGTAGCAAGATTACCTGCCCCAATAAACACTATTTTCATACGTAATTTTGTTTAAAGTTCTACTTTTTATGCAAAAATACTAAAAAATAACGATAGAGAAGCCCTTTTTCTTGCTTTTTTATGATAAATTTATTATTTTTGCCTTCGTGAGAAAATATGAAGTAGAAATATATGGCAAACTGGAAGAAATGCCGCATTTATTGGAAGGCGACTTTTTTCATAGCTTGGAGCTTTTTCAGATTCTTGAAAAAACACCCGGCATAACCCCTTTTATGGCTGTCGCCACACAGGAGAACAAGGTGGTAGGACAAATGCTCGTCATCCTCTATCACCGCAAATCTTTATTTCCACCTTATTTATATACGCACGCACACGCGTACGGAGAGGGACTTTATGCACCCGATGCTGAACAGAATGCTATTTTCCCATTGTTACTCCGCAGCATAACTATTCACTTACACAAACGACACTGCTTTTACATCGAGTTCTCCCGAATGAGCAAAAAGATGCTGGGTTACCGGGAATTCAGAAAATTGGGCTATGTACCTATTGCCTGGCAAGAGATACATAACTCCCTACACAGCAAACTTCCCCAAGAGCGACTCTCAGACAAACAAATTGCTATGATTGAAAAAATGAAGAAAAAGGGAATAAGTTGTAGAGAGGCAACTTCACCCGAAGACATCCATCGTTATCACCAGTTGCTCAAAAATTATTATCGGCTGAAACTTCGCCGTTTTGTTCCTGACGAAACATTCTTTCAGAAACTGAGTACAAGTAGTAATGCCAGAAACGTCATCATCACCTATAAGGACAAAGTGATTGGCGGCTATACCTGCATCTACAACCAAGGCAATGCCTTTCTTTGGTTTTCTGCATTCAAGAGAAAGACTTACATCCATCTGCATCCGGACACAATGACCATCTGGCAAGCACTCTCTGATGCACAGGAGCAGGATGCCCAACACCTCCACTTTATGGACGCAGGACTTCCGCTTAAGAGTAATCTCTACCGTGAATTCATTCTCGGTTTCGGAGGCAAACCTGTTACCAAGTTTCGCTGGTTCCGCTTCTATCCAAAAGTTATAAACCTGCTCCTCCACTGGCTATACAAGTATTAAGGAAAAGAGGTTCCATGAGTCTATATAAAGCATCTCCGAAACCTCTTTCTCTTTTTAAAGCGTAATTACACATACGCTCAAAAAGCACATTTTGTCTATTAAAGCCAACGCCTCTACTCTTTCAAAGCACGGTCAAGCTGCTCCAAGCCGCGCTCTGTACAGAATCCACGAATCAGGCACAAAATATAATTGTCGTATATCTCCTGCATCGAATGAACACGATAGAGCTGATGATGCATGATTTCCTCCATCATCACATGTCCTACGTCCATAACAACATTGAAGTCTACATCCTTACGGAAAAGTCCCTCCTTTACACCAGCCTCAAAGAAACGTACACTCTCCTCCCGTTCATGAGCATGATTTTCCTGGAAGAATTTCACTACACGAGGCATCTTATGAACCTCCTCATAAAAAAGAACGCCCACCATCCCATTGCGCTCCATCTGCAATTTATAGACATAGCTGATAATATCTATCACATTCTTCGCTTGGGTCTTGGCGAAATTCTCTAACTTCGAACGATTTTCTTCTAGCTGACGCATCATACCAGCAAGCAACAATTCTTCTTTGTCACCAAAAATCTCGTACACAGTTCTCTTAGATACATGAAGTCCCTGTGAGATTTCATCCATCTTAACAGCTTTTACACCACGCTTATAGAATTCAGGCATCGCATAAGAGATAATTCTGTCTTTCAGTTCTTGTCTATATTGATTGATTTCTGTCATTTTACTTGTTTGAAGACTATTTTTGTGCAAAGATACAAAAAAAATCAAAAAACCATTCTTTTTTACTAAGTTTTTTTGTACCTTTGCACAAACTTTTAAATTTCGTGCAAAAAATCCACGAATATGAAAGAAAAATAAACTCTAAACCAATATATTGTTATGGTAAAAATTACAAAAGAGGCGGCTTTAAGTTATCACGAGACTGGTCGTCCTGGCAAGATTGAGGTTAAGCCAACAAAACCTTATCACACACAAACGGATCTGAGCCTTGCTTATTCTCCTGGCGTGGCATTCCCATGTCTTGAGATCCAGCAGAACCCAGACGATGCATACAAGTATACTGACAAGGGTAACCTGGTTGCTGTTATCAGTAATGGTACAGCAGTGCTCGGACTTGGCGATATCGGTGCCATGAGCGGAAAACCAGTGATGGAAGGTAAGGGATTGCTTTTCAAGATTTACGGTGGTGTGGATGTCTTCGATATTGAAATCGATGAAAAAGACCCAGAAAAGTTCTGTGAAACCGTAGAGAAAATCGCTCCTACATTTGGTGGAATCAACTTGGAGGACATCAAGGCACCTCAATGTTTCTACATCGAGGAGCGCCTGAAAAGAACTCTCGATATCCCTGTAATGCACGATGACCAGCATGGTACTGCTATCATCTCTGCAGCAGGTTTGAAGAACGCTCTTGAGGTAGCTGGCAAGAACATTGCCGATGTGAAGATTGTCGTAAATGGTGCTGGTGCAGCTGCTATCAGCTGTACAAAACTCTACGTAGCACTTGGTGCACAGGTAAAGAACATCGTTATGCTCGACTCTAAGGGTGTCATTACCAGCGACCGCGAAAATCTGACAGAGCAGAAAAAGCTCTTTGCAACAGACCGCCGCGATGTCCATACACTCGAAGAGGCTGTGAAAGGCGCCGATGTATTCGTAGGCCTCAGCAAGGGTAACGTGCTCTCCAAGGATATGATTCGCTCTATGGCAGACAACCCTATCGTTTTCGCTCTTGCCAATCCAGTACCTGAGATCAGCTACGAGGACGCTATGGACAGCCGCCCTGACGTATTGATGTCAACTGGCCGTTCAGATTATCCTAACCAGATTAACAATGTAATCGGTTTCCCATACATCTTCCGTGGTGCACTCGATGTTCACGCCCGTGCTATCAACGAAGAAATGAAGATGGCTGCTGTTCATGCAATTGCCGATTTGGCTAAGCAGCCGGTTCCTGATGTAGTAAACGATGTTTACCACGTTAACGACCTTACATTCGGTCCTAAATACTTCATTCCGAAACCTGTAGATCCACGTTTGATTACAGAAGTTTCTGCTGCCGTAGCTAAGGCTGCAATGGAAAGTGGTGTGGCTCGCACCCCTATCACAGACTGGGAGAAGTACAAGCAGGATTTGCGCCAGCTGCTTGGTCAGGAGACCAAACTGACTCGCAAGCTCCACGATACAGCGCGCCTTCACCCACAGCGTGTAGTATTCGCTGAAGGTGGCAACCCAACTATGCTGAAGGCTGCAGTCCAGGCTAAGCAAGAGGGTATCTGCCAGCCAATCCTGTTGGGTAACCCTGACCGTCTGAACCGTGTAGCTAGCCGTTTGAAGCTTGACCTTTCAGATATTGAGATTGTAGATATGCGTGCCGATAACGAACAGGGCCGCCGTGCTAAGTTTGCCAAGCATCTGGCAGAGAAGCGTTCTCGCGAGGGCTACAGCTTCGAGGAAGCTTATGATAAAATGTACGAGCGCAACTACTTCGGTATGTCAATGGTAGAACAGGGTGATGCTGACGCATTCATCACTGGTCTTTACACAAAGTACAGCAATACTATTAAGGTGGCAAAAGATGTAATTGGAATCCGTGAGCCATATAAGACTTTCGGTACCATGCATATCCTTAACACCCAGAAGGGTATTTATTATATCGCAGATACGCTCATCAACCGCCACCCAGACGAAGATGTGCTGATTGATGTTGCCAAGCTGTCTGCAGGTACAGTGAGGTTCTTCAACGAAGAACCGGTTATGGCCATGTTAAGCTACTCTAACTTCGGTACAGACAATATTGGCTCACCTGTTAAGGTAAAGAAAGCCGTTGCTGAGATGCAGAAGGAGTTCCCAGAACTCGCTATCGATGGTGAGATGCAGGTAAACTATGCACTCAACAAGGATCTGCGCGACGAGAAGTACCCATTCTCCCGCCTCAAGGGCAAAGACGTCAACACTTTGGTGTTCCCTAACTTGAGTAGCGCCAATGGTGCATACAAACTTCTCCAGGGGTTGAATCCTGAAGCAGAGATTATCGGCCCTATCCAGATGGGATTGAATAAGCCTATCCACTTCACTGACTCAGAAAGTAGTGTACAGGATATCGTAAACATCACAGCAGTAGCTGTCATTGATGCTTACGTAGAGAAAATCAAGAAGCAGAAGTAATCACTTCTTTTTCCTGATTCGAACAAACAGAATAAGATAATAGTATTTTCCATAAACAGGTTGGCACTTCTGCGCCAACCTGTTTTTATTTTCTCTACTTCACTACTCGTCTCGGAAGTTCGTCTCTTTATACTTTTGAAGATATCTAAAAAAAACAGAATTGCAATCGATTACGCAGCCTTTCTTGCTAAAATAAGTTAATTTATACTCTTGTGCACCCACACAATTGAATCACAACAAAAATAATCAAATAAATATTTGGTGATTTGAAAAAAATCGTGTATCTTTGCAGCCAGTTATCCTGAAAACAATCTTTTTACCTTAATGGAAACTAATACCTATTGAAGATTTGGAGCGGTAGCCTGTGAAGGTCATCGCTTTTTTCTTTTTATACACCTCCTCCATCAAATAGCATATAGCATATATTGTTCCCAAGAAGAAAGTATATAATTAAAAGGTAATATCACTTGAGTCGGAAGACTTGCTGACTGCAGTCAGCAGACCTGTCGACTATAGTGAGCAGACCTGCTGACTAGGCTCAGCAGAGCTGCTGACACTAGTCATAACTTTAACGAAGGTATCTTCTTGAACCAGAGAAGTCGTATCCTTAAACCTAAGAAGACATCTCCTTGAACCAGAGAAGACATATCATTGAGCCAGAGGAGACATATCATTGAGCCAGAGGAGACATATCATTGAACCAGAGGAAGTATATTATTGAACCCAATAAAGAACATTATACTATTCACGAGTCCCTTATCTGGTAGCAAATAATCGGTATTCTTATAAAAAACAGGCTTTTCTGTTAAATCTTTCTAAAAAGCAATCTTTATTTCCCCAACATTTTGTTCATATCAAAGATAATTTGTAATTTTGCACCCCGAATGCTCATGGATTGGGCAAATGTTACAGAAAAGTTTAGTTCGAAGGGGCTCAAAGAAGATCCGGCACAATGCAGGACGCCTCCCGAAGAAACCCGTTTATATAATTAATTTAATGTACGCAATTGTAGAAATTAACGGTCAGCAGTTCAAGGCTGAGGAGGGCAAGAAGCTCTTCGTAC
>ERZ859732.26-NODE-26-length-57303-cov-10.508280_pt1 | contig 57303 bp, 68 predicted proteins | sample MGYA00510123_ERZ859732 | MGnify/ENA primary metagenome ERZ859732 (study PRJEB30046, sample SAMN00715133) | human gut metagenome | study: EMG produced TPA metagenomics assembly of the A metagenome-wide association study of gut microbiota in type 2...
CCCAATTTTAACAGTTGAAAACATATATTTCAATGGATATTCACACCACTAAAAAAACCCCCACAGCCACCAAATCAGCCATGAGGTGTAAATCATTCTATCAATCCCATCCGATCAGCTACATCATCAGAAGCATACTGAGATACTGATACTCTGCAGGAGCGTTTTCATCTTTGGTCGTTCAAATGGTATCTGAAACTCCGCTTTTCTGCTTCTTGCCATGAACAATACGTTCTCCCTGGTCAGGATCATACTCTTCCACATTATCTATAGTTTCTTCAAATGGATTGACTTCATCAAATGGAATATTTTCTTTTTTCAATTTTTCTTTTAGCAATCTGTTCTCATATTCTAAAAGTCTGACAAGCTTCCTCAAAGACTCCGCATGCTCCACCAATAGCAGTTGCTTTTTTTGTCTTAATTCTTCCATGTCATCAGCACATTTCGAATAAACTCTTCTTTTATATGGTTTTTTCAAAACAACTATAGTAATATAGAGTTATCACAATTTTAGCTTCCTACTATTCAACGGTTCCTTTTCGCCATATCCAGTGGGGTGGGTAAAGATGACCCAATAAGTGAATGTAATTGAAGGAATTAAAAAAAGGACTATTTTTTATGAACAATATAAAAGAAAGAATAAAAATATTTTCAGGGGCGCAGCTTAAATACATTGCTTTTCTATCTATGCTTATCGATCACACAAACAAAGCGTTAATCTATCCGAATTTGGATGGAGGAGCATTGAATCGGTTGAGTGACTTTTTTGATATTTTAGGAAGAATCGCATTTCCAATATTCATCTTCCTTCTCGTGGAAGGCTATTTCCACACAAAAAATAAATGGAAGTATTTAATTACACTTCTTGTATTTGGAGTAATATCAGAAATTCCTTTTGATATGTGTACAGCAGCTACATTTTTTGAAGCCAACTGGAACAATATTATGTTTACGTTAGCCTTGGTGCTTGCCATGATCTGGCTGATTGATGTACTCAAGGAAAAGATGGCAGCATTGCCGAAAGCTTTATGGTATTTCGTATCATTTCTCATTGTGGCAGTATTGTGCTTTGCTGCAATGAATCTGGGATTAGATTATGAACACCATGCGGTGCTGATTGGATATTTCTGTTATATTTTTCATGACCGACAGGCACTTGCGATTCCATTTTCCTATCTTTCCATGTTCAAAGAACCATGGGCTTTGCTTGGATTTGGCCTGACACTTACTTATAATGGAGAACGTGGAAAACAGAATAAGTGGTTTAATTATCTTTTTTATCCAGTACATTTGCTGATTTTAGGAATTATAAGAATGTGTCTTAAGATTTGAATATGAAATTTTAAAAAGGACTTTTCTTTTAAAATGAACGAAAAGTCCTCTTTTTGCGTAGATGACTGTTATTTCACAGCCCCTTCTACTTTAATAAGTTTATTCATTTTCGATTCTTTTTCTTATTTCATTAGCAATAACATTGTAATCATGCTCACTTAATTTTCTAAAACTGCCTTGTACTTGTGATCCCCACTTTGTTTTATTTTTGATGAATTCCAATGCATACATTTTTTCCAGTCCTATTTCCTTCAAAATAGAACTGATTATTTTCTTTTGTTCTTTATTCCAGGGAATTGCTTTATGATACTTTTTTGTATCGCCCGGCATTATAATCCATTCACCAGAGATGTCTGTTCCGGGTCTAAACTTAAATTCATTATTTAATTTATCCCATAAGATGATTTCTTCATCTTTAGTTATAACTCTCAATATATATTCTCCTTCTTCTGTTTTCCGTTTTTTGTACTATTAGAACACTGCTATATTGTTAATAAGTTCTTTTAGAGACTGGGCAATTGGCTTATCATCTACTTCTCCATCTACATCCATATTTTCCAAAAAAATGTTATGGCTGCTCACCTCATAGAGAACGTATCCACCAGAATAACCAAGCCATCCTATAGGAATAAATTTTTTAATATCACCCATTTCTTCCCAATCTTCAGCCATTGAAATCAAATTATTTTTATAGAATAATATGTCATCACTTGAATCTCCTTCCATTTTCAAAACGAAAAATAATACAATAGATTCTTTAGTATTACAATATCCTCTAATACAAGGATGTCAACACTTTTATTGGCGTTGCTACTAATTATTTGATGGACAATACTATCGAATTTAAAATTCAAAGAGGCAGTATAGGCAAAAATTGCCCACACTGCCCCACTAAGAATTACTGTTACATACTACTTTGCATCTTCAATGCTTTCCTTGTTATAACTCCCACCATTATAGCTAATAACCAGCTCCGCCGGGCAATCATAAAATGCATAATCTCCTATATCCGATAATATACCTTTGATTTCTACACTCACAAGGTCTTCACAATACGAGAACGCACTATCTCCAATCTCCACTTTTCCACGACCAATTACTACATTCTGCACAGAACAACTCTGGAACGCTTCATCATCAATAAACAGTTCCAGATTATCATCCTCTGAATCGGCTGCAATAGATACATTTACAAGGGATGTGCAATCATAGAAGGAATATGTACCTATCTCGATATTATTTGCTCCGATAACAACATCCGTCAAATCTTCACAATAGGAAAACGAGTTCTCACCCATTACCGTATCACTTTCGGTTATATTCAACGTAATTAAGCCACAACTTTGGAAAGCTTTATCATCTATATTCAATCCACAATTGGTAAATGTTACTATTGTGTCGTCACCGGAATCATAAAATGCATATTTACCAATTTCTAATGTACTGCTATCCATTGTTATTGTGACTAAATCTTCACAATAAGAAAAAATATTTTCACCAAGTTCCAAAGTACAGCCGCTTATGATAAGCTCTCCAACGCCGCAGGACTGAAATGCCTTATCATCCAAGACACCGGTACAGTTTATGATTTTCACGCCCATATCCTTGCCTGTATCATAAAATGCATAAGCTTCCATATCAAGCTTGCTGTTGCTAATATAAACTTCACTTACATCATCACAATAAGAAAATGCATTTTTACCGACTGTCAAATCACATCCGGTTATAACAATCTTTTCTACTTCGCAGGATTGAAACGCCTTCTGATCAAGTTCCATTGTTTTTCCGGCAATTACAATACTATTGATGTCCTCTGCCCCATAGAAAGCATATTCAGCAATCATTGTAACTGTATCTCCTGCCGGAGATTTTTCAGGGATAACAATATCTTTGTCACTGCATGAACCAATCTTTTTCAGGGTACAGGTACCATCCCCATTGCTCTCAAATTCAAAGCCTTGAGATTCAGGAAGATTTTCATAATCAGCTTCTACAGTTAGTTCCAGACTGGGATTACTGTTTTCAACGTCTTCCTTACTGTTGCTTGTATCCGTAGCGTTATTTTCACTTTCCTGTTCCGACACCTTCTCCGTTGATTCATTTGCAACTGTAGAATTGTTTTCAATATCCGTTTCACTGCTGCCTGTTTCTTTACTGTTACCACATGCCACCAAAGATAATATCATAGACATAGTAACCAATATCATAATAATCTTTTTCATGTTATGCCTCCTGTAGTTTGTTCTTCGCTAATCTCCTTAATCAGTGCTTCTGCCTGTAAAATTAATGTATTAAACTTTTCCCGCTCTTTTTTCAGTTCCTCAACCCGCCTTTCCAGAGCTGTCATTACGATAGGATTGGGGCATCTATAATCTCCTTGATTTCTTTCAGCTTAAAGCCAAATTCCTGATACATCTTGATTTTTTCTATTCGCTTCAGTTCACTTTCCCCATAAAGCAAATATCCATACTTATTTTTGTCAGATGCCCTCACCAAACCAATCTCCTCATATCCTTGTATCACACCTCTGGTTACTCCCAACGTGTTATATATTTCCTGTAGCGTTTTATATTCGCTCATACATTACCTCCTTCAGCCTAAGACTGCACGTTACGGGCAGTCAAAGACTTTTTTTAAGGCAACAAATTCACACCTTACATAAGGAGCTAACATTACCTACTGCCGCTTCATCTGTCGTGCGTAACACTCACATTCCAATATTCACATATTGCGCCTCCTAATTCTCATCAACCTCAATTATCTCGTAATCAACTTCATAATCGTCTTCGTCGTAATCCCCGGGATTAGACATATGCAATATCTCTGCTCCAAGTTTGGTGCAACTCACCAAATACAGTGCATACCTGCACTACTTACAAGTATGTCGCATGGGCATGCAACACCCATTTGAAAAATAAGTCCACCTGCTGTATGAAGTATGTAAGAGACGATGATATAAAAGCTGCATTTGTAACGATGCTAAACAAGCTCATCTACGGGCATCGCTTAATACTTGCTCCGTAACTGAAAGCTCTGGAGAATTTCTCTGGTGACGAAGCACTCCAGAGAATTCAGCATTTGGAGCTTCTTCTGAGCCAGAACAGCGAACAACGTGAAACTCTCACAAAACTGATGGCGCAAGGCTATATCGATCAAATTTTATATAATCAGGAAACAAATGCACTCCTCCTACAGGCAGAGACTTATCTTTCAGATATCGAAGCAATCACTATCTGCATGACTGGTGACTCGGCAAAAGTTACGGAGACAAATCTATTGCTCCACTTTGTATCTCATGCCGATATGCTTACCAACTACAGCGAGGAGCTTTTTGAAAGTTACGCAGACCACATTGAGATTAGCGGTAGAAATGAAATCAGGTTTGTAATGAAATGTGGTCTAACATTCACAGAAAGGATTGGTGATTAGATGGGCCATACACCCTTTGGCTATCGGCTTGAAAATGGCATCGCAATTATAGACGAACCTGCTGCCGCAAAACTCCGACAGCTTTATAAAAATTATCTAAGTGGCATGTCATTATCAAAGGCTGCTGCGAAAGCTGGGATACCAACCTATCACGGAACAGCAAAGCGATTGATGGGAACGGTCCATTATCTTGGCGACAGTTTCTACCCTGCCATCATCGATAAGTAAACCTACCAGAAAGCACAAGAATAACGTAAACGCCAAGCCACAAAACTCGGACGAAATAATAAGCAAACACAGATGAGGACAATACAGATACCTACCCGTTTTCATATGGACGAGGTCACCGCCCTGCATGACAATCCTATGAAACAGGCAGAATATCTGTACAGCCTCATAGAAAGCGAGAGTCAATAATGGAAAATGTAATGTTGATTCCTGCAAGGCGACAAGTTGGAAACAACGCTCGTAAGCAGGAAGAAGAAAAACCAAAGCTCAGAGTCGCAGCGTACTGTCGTGTCAGTACCGATAGAGATGAGCAGGCTACCAGCTACGAAGCTCAGGTAGAACACTATACAGAATATATTCAAAAAAATCCCGATTGGGAATTTGCCGGTATTTATGCCGATAACGGTATCTCCGGCACGAACACCAAAAAACGCGAAGAATTTAATCACATGATTGATGACTGTAAGACCGGTAACATTGATATGATTATTACCAAATCCATCAGCCGATTTGCCAGAAACACACTGGATTGCCTGAAATACATAAGGCAGCTCAAAGACATGAACATACCGGTTCTGTTTGAAAAAGAGTCCATCAACACGATGGATGCTAAGGGTGAAGTTCTTATCACCATCATGGCTTCTCTGGCCCAGCAAGAATCGCAATCCTTAAGCCAAAACGTGAAGTTGAGATTGCAATACCGCTACCAGCAAGGCAAGGTACAAATCAACCACAATCGTTTTCTTGGCTACACAAAAGATGCGGACGGCAACCTTATCATCGATCCGGAACAGGCAGAAATCGTAAGGCGCATTTATCGAGAATATTTAGAAGGACTCAGCATGGATAAGATTGTCGCTGGGCTGGAACGTGACGATATTCTTACCGGTGCAGGAGGAAAAAAGTGGCACACAAGCACCATCAACAAGATCCTGCGCAATGAGAAATACATCGGCGATGCCCTGCTCCAGAAAACCTACACAATTGACTTTCTGAACAAAACCAGAGTCAAGAACAACGGTCTCGTCCCTCAGTACTATGTAGAAGGTAACCACGAAGCTATTATTCCTAAAGACATCTACTTACAGGTTCAAGAATAGTTGGTCCGCAGGCGAGTGGTCAAAACCAGTGCCAATGGCAAGAAACGTAGCTATAGCTGCAATCACTGCTTCTCCCAAATAGTCATCTGCGGAGAATGTGGCGAAATGTTCCGAAGGCTCCACTAGAACAATCGTGGAGTTAAATCTATCGTCTGGCGCTGCATCAGCAGACTGGAATCTACCGGACTGGAGTGCCATGCAAGAACCATCAATGAGCTGGTTCTACAGGATGCCGTCGTCAAAGCAATCAACCAGATGCTTGGAGACAAAAGTAGCTATCAGGCACAACTACAGCTCAACATTGCCTCAGTCATTCGAGCTTCGCAGGCAACTTCCGTTGAGAACATCGACGAGAAGCTAATGGCCTTGCAGCAAGAGCTTATCCAGAAAGCCCAGAGCAAAGAAGCCTATGACGAAATTGCCGATGAAATATTCCGTCTTCGAGAACTCCGGCAGAAGACCACAGTCGATACCGCTGCAAGGGATGAGCAAATAAAGCGAATCAACGACCTACAGGATTTCATCAAGCAGCAAACCGCCCACCTTACCGAATTTGACGAATCGCTGGTACGACGCTGGATCAAACAGATCACTATCTGGGATGACCACATCACCGTCGAACTGAAATCCAGCGTTAGTATCGATGTGGACGTATAAATCCCATAGACGCACGAAACCCTCCTGACCATGATGGCCGGGAGGGTTGTCTGTCATTTACCCCAAGGTAAAAATTTTGAAATAAAATATGGAATCTGATTGGCATTGAGCATCCATGAAATCACAATAATTATAGCAATAACCAAGCACGCAATATTCAATGCCTTAATATTGAACAGCTTTGCACTCTTCTCATTTATAGTAAAAATGAATTTAACCAAAATATAAATTACATTGATAAGAACAAATGCTAAGAAGTCAACAACCAACAACAATCGAAAAACACTAACCGCAGAAATATTTTGCAAAACTGAGGTTGAAAATGTAATACCCCCAACAAAAGCAAGTACAATTGCAGCAAAAATACCAAGTATAGAGATGTATTCTTTTTCAACACCTTTTATCTGCTTTTGCAAATTTTCTTTTGCTTCTTCAATGCTATCTGCAAAAATATTATTAATATTTTCAATCTGATGCAGAGCCAATTGAAAATGGTCATAAATCTTCACAATCATTTTTTTACAATCTTCACTTACCCCATTATTGTCATCAAGTGAATAAAGCAACAGTTTTTCCAAGTTTGTAGCAAAGATGCCTCTCTCAGGCATTTCTAATGAATAGACATAATTGCTTATCTCTGAATATAGAATCCTATCCAATTTATTTGTTGATGTAATATATGCAGATATATTTTCAACTGTTTTCTGCGGGTCATACTTCTGAGTATTCATGGACAATGCCTTACAAATTCCGTTGATCTTCCTTTTAGTATTATTGAATTTTTTTGACTGCTCCAATGACATTGTTGTATTGTCTGCCGTCCGGAGCAATACATCCAAATTATCATCAGCCATTAAAATACTCCCTTATTGCCTTGATTGTAATCTCGTTATTTTGGTATGGCGCATACGCATCAATCCATGGCGATTGTCTATGAGTCAATGATACAAGATCTGTTGCCGAGTAATCTGCAAACTTGTCTATAACTTTATCAATAAGAGCTTTATCCTCATCCGCAATGGTTGTATCCTCAAATTCAATCCGTTTAGAGTTCCATATATCATTTTCATCGAACATAATATATGATTCTATTGTAGGTATATCCCCACTTCCATACTGCTTATACTCATGGTATGCTTCTGGCACAACAGGTCCAAAGTCCCATGCTTCAATCTTCTCATCAAAACAAGGAGTGTGGTCTTTCTTTTTTGTCAGAAAATAAGCCTGAATAAAATAAAGCACTTTTTGAAGTTTTAAATTTGAAATCCCATAGTCATGCTCATTGCTATAATTAATTACATGACGACAAACATCTAAAACCTTATAGCTCATCATATCGACCTCCTTCCTATGTAAATATACATTATATCACTATTATTATGTTTTTGGTGAACTTTTTGAAAATTTTATCATTATCTATTCCACTGCCAAGTCTGCCTCTTAGTATCGAGTGGCTTAAACTGCGGGCAGCTCTGACAACAATCCTAATGTCACAACCTCTGACATCTAATCCACAGCCTAAACCCTACCGCTATTCTCCGGCTACTCAATTTTTCTCCGGTCAGACCGAAAAGTAGATATGTTTCCATATAATAAAACCGAGCTTTCCGCAAGGCTTCTCTGATGATACCAACCTTACAAAAAGCCCGGAAATACGCCACTTTTCAGCACTTGATTTTATTTTTTTGACAGCAAACAGACCGTCTCAACATGGAGCGACTGCTCTCTAAGTACGTCTGCCAGTTCTGTCCGTATGCGGAAACATATCTAAGAACCTTTTAACGATAGGTCTAGGCTATCGTTAAAAAGTGTAATTGCCCTACTTATCAGGATCGGACTTCTTTTTTGATTTGGATTCTTCGATTTTCGCTTTAGCATCTTCTATACTTTTACCATCAATATAATACGCAATTGCTGCTCGGCCAATACCGTTTGTTCCAGCACCAGCAATTGTTGCACTGACGGCAGATCCTGCTCCTGGCCATATAGCATTGATAAATTTAGATCCTTGCTGTGCCACTAGCTTCAATCCATATCCAACAGCGCCTACACCACCTACACTGAAAATAAATTCTTTTGCATTATCAATTGAGATGTCTCTGCCACTCAATGATGCTATAAGTGCAACCAGCACGCACTGTAAAATCAGTAGTACATAAATATCTGAAGTAGGAATTGGTGTGACTGCAACTGTCGCAGATAGTCCTGTGAAAATCTTGTTTAAATGTTTTGCTACTCTAGTAACAACATCATTTAACCGTGCGGCCATCCTAAGTCCCATCTGCGCTTCAAAATCTTGGATGGCCTCTTCCAATATATCAAGTAGTTCCTCGATTCTATAACGTCCATCAAATGCGATTTGCAAATTCTCTATGTCATATTTTGGAAGGTTATCGATAGCCTCAACAGATACCTCCATTCCTTCTGGCGTCTGCCAATCAATTAAGGATGAAACCGGAATAATATTATCTATTTTTAGTCCATTCTTAATTATAATTCCTTTATAATACTGAACGACTTCATTAATCTTGTCTACCTTATTCTTTGGATATTCACTCGCCATCTTAAAGCGGGCCGGAGCCATTTCATCACATTTATTGACTACAACAACAATTGGTAATTTTAAATTATTGGTTGTTGCATATTCCTTTGCAACTTTTTTCATAAATTCTACATCAGTGATAATGTCATCTCTGTGAGTACAGTTAAGCATCATAATAGCAACATCAGGCGAAAATTCATTTATTTGATTAATAAGCATTTCTTCTGCGGAAATCTTACTATCTAAGCTCTCTGATTCAGCTATTCCTCTTGTGTCAAGTATTTCCATAAGTACTCGATCATCATCTTTGCACTGATATACTTCTGCTCCGGCAGTACAACTTCTTGTATCACTAACTTTTGCAACATATGCACCACAAAGAGCATTTATAAGGCTGCTTTTTCCCACACCAGTTCTTCCGATTAGAAAAATTCTTGGTGGACGATGTGAATCGATTCCCTCCATTAATTTTTTTAAATCCTTGTCTCCAAGAATCGTGTTCTTTAACATATCCTTTGTTTTATCTGGAATTGAATCTGGCAAATTATCCAGAAGATTTTCTGTTTTTAAATAGAAGTTTTTCATGTTAGCCAGTCTATTTTCTATCTTTTGATTTTCATCTATCATAAGTTTTCCTCCATATCTTCCGCCCGTGGCACACCTCCACTACTTTTTCTTACCAAAGTTCTTAGGAAAATATGTCTTTCCCAACTGCCATATATATTTATCGATTTTCTTTAAGTTAAACTGCTCCAAGCGATAGAATCTTCTAAAATCAATTAATATACCTTTGAAACGTATATAATTCTTCAAGTCAACATTCTTAAATTCCGCAAAGCCATCCAAATCTCTAAAATACTTAAGCACTTTCTCTACATAGCTATCATAGATGGGATACTCTAGCGGATTATGATGACTACAGTATTTTGTTGCAAACGAATAGAAGTTTATCTCTGCGTCATTGATTACCACTCTCTGAATATCTCCAACTAGTGTAACATCTCCAGCCTTCAATCGAACATCAATATCAAGCGAAGTAATATGTTTTGCCACCGGATAAACAGAGTAGATGTTGGTGCTGTAAAAATCATTTAGCGTTGATACCTTCAAAAGCACATCAGAAATATCTTTGTTTTCTGGACACAACGTAAAAAACAGCTTATCTAAAGCTTCCTCCTGCAAATGATACTGCTCAAGCTCATCCCATCTCGCAAGATACCGTTCAACTTCACTAACACAGGGTGCTGGAATCTCTGCATTAATCTTCTTTTTTCGAGGGGTCTTTATTGGTGGGTTGGTAGCTTTCACATCCACAGTATCACTCTCCAGGAACTTCCTAAAGCGCCTCGCACTAGATATGTATGAGCTAACCAGTTTTTGTGGATTTCCCTTTGTACGTTTTGATAAGGAGTCCAGCATGGCTGCGCGATAAACGGTCTCAAAATCTGGCGATAACATCTTCTCCCAGAACAACTCTTTACTTTCATTCTTCCATAAGTAAAAGGCATCGTTGGACGCTGTCTGCACCGTATTTTTGCTAAGAGCTTGTAGCCTTAGATATTCTTTGTATTTGCTTTTTATTTCATCAAGCGTCATATTCATCGCTGACCAAACGTCCATTCAAGGCTACCTCCTGCTCTTTTTCTTTTATATATTTTCCACTTTTAATTCTCTGGTCTTTTGGCTTCTTAGCATTTGCAGGAATTGCCCAATAAGAACCAATCTTTGTAGCACCTGGAATGCGTTCCTCAGCGCAGAGCACTTGAATCCTTCTGACTGAAATGCCCCATTTCTCTGATGTTTGTTTTATTGACAAATATTCCATCATAATCTCCCCGCAAATAACTTTACAATTACATTCACTAACGATAGTATATTCCAAACCGCGAATAAAATCAATTCGCAAAACCCGCAAAAAAAAGCAGGGAAGTTCCCTGCCCAATATGCGTCTGCTTTATCGCTCAATATTAATCTCTACCTTTGCTTTAAAGCAAACCGTAAATTTACCTTCATATACCTTTATCTGCTCAATATACTTTCTAACCATTCCTTCATCGTATTCTGACAGTTCCTGATCCGCATCTTGAAGGAAATCGGTTAGTTCTGCAATTCTCTTTTTCACACCCTCTGTCTCTGCTCTCTGTACCAGGAGTTTCTGTTTCTCTTATCTTAAATTATCTATCTCATCGGCAAGTGCTGTATAATCTTTTTTTGCATGAGCAAGCTTTACTAGCTCTTTCTGCTTTTTCTTTAGGATAACATTCACCTTTTCTATCTCATCGGAATTATCGTCAGCAAGTGCCGTTTCTATATTATCCTTTAATATCCGCATCATTCTGTCTGAGCAGCTAAGTAGCTGATTGATTGCCTTGACGGTTGCATTTTGAAGTTCTGATTCCTTCACGGTTGATGCATCACAAGCGAATGGGCCATTCTCCACTCTCGTGCAGCATCTCCATACTGTGGATTTCTTTCCTCTATTGTTCCAGACAATTCGTCTGTAGATATCTCCGCACTTTGTGCAGGTACAAATGCTAGAAAGAGCATATTTACTGGAATAGATTCTTTTCTTTTTACCATCCTTTCCACTTGTAAGATTGGCTCGTCTAATCATTTCTTCCTGCACCTGTGCAAATATATCTCGTGCTATAATGGGCTCCTGGCTGTCTTTCACATAATACTGCGGAACTGTCCCGTCATTTTTAATTCGGATTTTTTCTATATAATCTGTAGTAATCGTTTTCTGCAGAAGTGCATCTCCCATGTATTTTTCATTTCTAAGGATCCCACGAACAGTGCTTAAATGCCATTTATATTGCTTTCCACCAGTCTTGATTTTGTCTCGTTCCAATCCTTCTGCAATGTCTCTTAAACTAGCTCCTTCTAGATATTCTCTATAAATTCGGCGAACAATCTTTGCTTCATCCTCATCGATGATAAGATTGCCCTCACCATCCTTTGTGTAACCAAGGAAATGTTCATGATTAACCAACACCTTTCCTTCCTGGTACCGGAACTGCAGTCCAAGCTTTACATTCTGCGACAAGGATGCAGACTCCTGCTGTGCCAGCGAGGCCATAATGGTAAGAAGAAGTTCTCCGGATGCTTCCAGTGTATTTATGTTTTCCTTTTCGAATATAATGGCTATATTCTTTTCCCTCAGCTGTCTCACATATTTCAGGCAATCGATGGTGTTTCTTGCGAATCGGCTGATGGACTTTGTAATAATCATATCGACCTTTCCGGCCATACAATCATCGATCATTTCATTGAAGCCTTCTCGCTTCTTGGTATTGGTGCCGGAGATACCATCGTCCGTATAGATTCCGGAGAGTTCCCATTCCTTATTTCTGCCAATATATTCTGTGTAGTGCTGAACCTGCATTTCATAACTTCCCGCCTGTTCATCGCTGTCAGTACTGACTCGGCAGTACGCTGCGACCTTTAGCTTTGGCTTATTTTCTTCTTTTGATATTCGGTTGCCTGCCCGCCTTCTGGCAGGAATCAATGTTACATTTTCATTCATTTGCTACCTCCGTAATCTGACTGTACGCATATTCTGCCTGCTGGTATGGATCATCATATTTTTTCGTAACTTTCCCGATGGCGAAAGTGCCAATTTCCGCTTTGGTAGGAACCTTATACTCTCTTATTCGATTTTGCCTTCTCGCATTACTTTCTCGGATTTCCTGTACCTCTGCAAAAGTATTCTCATCCACAATCTGCGGATAATACTCAGTGCCAACATACACCTTATTTTTCAGAAATCTGCCAATCATCGAATGGGTTTTATCAATACCCGCTTTCTTAGCAGCGGCTCTCATAGATCCACATTCCATATATTCACGAAATAGTCTCCTCACTTTTTCTGCATTGTTTTCATCAATGACTGCTTTTCCGTCTTCAATGATGTATCCAAAGGGTGTATGTTTCATGCTCTCACCAACCTTTCCGTCAAATTCAGTCCGCATTTCAAATTAAAGGTTATCTCATCTCTGGAACGGGCTGTAATCGTATCAACATATTCTAGAAACAATGTATCTTCAAACGCTTTGATTTCTGTTTTCTTTGATACAAACCGCATGAGTTTTTGTGCCTCATCCAAATGTGTAAGATCACCACTAATACTTTTTGAAAGAACTTCTTTTTCTTTTGCAAGTCTGTCAGCCTCCAAGGTCAGCCTATTCTTTTCTGCATGAAAAATCTCCGGCGCTATATAACCAGAAGCCATCAGATTGGTGAGAACCATTATCTGCTCTGCGTTCTGTTCTATCTGTTCTTCTAAATCCAGTACCTGATGTAATCTTCCTTTATTATTCGTTCCCTTGAGATCTGAAATAAATGGTTTCAGCACCTGTGTCTGTGCTGTCTGAAGTTTTCTGATCATTCTCAAAAATGCAAGCTTGATATCTTCGTCACGAATAAACATCATAGAACAAGCATTTTTATCTGTTATATGTGTGTTACAGGTCCAAGACACATATTTTCCACTTGGCTTATAATGCTGTCTTCGCTTAAATTTCGCTCCGCATTCCCCGCAGATAATCTTCCCAGAAAATGCATAAAGGTGTTGGTACTTTCCAATACCTGTTTCGATGCTTTTTTCCTTGCCTCGTTGCTCCATTACTGCTGCCGCCTTATCAAAAATCTCATGACTGACAATTGGCTCATGGTGATTTTTGCAAAGGTACATATTCTTTTCCCCATAATTGTGGTGACGATTGAAATTATCATCCGTGTAAGTCTTTTGAAAGATTACATCTCCGATGTACTTTTCATTCTGCAGAATTCCTCGCACCGATGTTGAGCACCATTTTCCGCCCTTCTTGCTTGGAATGCCTCTCCGATTGAGTTCTTTTGCTATTACATAAGTTCCCATTCCGTTAATCGTCATGGTAAAAATATCTCGGACAATCTCTGCCTCATCCGGAACAATAACCATCTTTCCATCCTTGTTCTCATATCCATATGGAGGATAGCCGATAATAAATGTTCCTTCCTCATAGCGATGTTTAACAGACCATTTGCTGTTTTGAGAAATGGATCTTGACTCACTTTCCGCAATAGAACTTAATATGGAGAGCATCAGTTCTGAACTCATGTGTTCCGTATCGATATTTTCCTTTTCAAAGTACAAGTAGATATTCAGCTTTGCCAGCCTTCGTACCATCTCCAGACAATCCGCCGTATTTCTTGAAAATCTGCTGATAGATTTCGTGATCACACGGTCGATTTTTCCATCTTCACAGTCTTTCAGAAGTGCAAGCAGTCCATCGCGCTTCTCCACCTTAGTGCCACTGATGCCCTCATCATAATAAAGGCCTGCATATTCCCATTCTGGATTGGAACTTATAAAATTGTCATAATGCTCCTTCTGCGTTTCCAAACTCAGTAGCTGCTCATCGGATTTGGTGGATACTCTGGCATAGGCAGCAACTCGTGTTTTCTTTTTCTCTGTGAAGTCTCTTGCCACTTCAATTTTCGTTATCCTTGCCATCGTCTCACCTCCTTGCTTTGGCAGTACTATATATCACTCTAAAGGGTGTAATTATCAAGTTATATATCCAACAAATCGCTATAAAACGGAGAGAAATTTTGAGCATTTAATTCCGATATTCTGTCATATTCATCAATGGATATAAGGCCCTGTTCAAGCAGATTTTTCGTTATCTTCTGTGCCATTTCATATTCAAAGTCTTTTTGCATAGCTTCCTTTGTCATCCTGCGCGGAGGAACTTTGGCTGCAATAGGAACGTTCTTACTCACCTGCATCTTCTCTACCTCCAAATCGATCACTTACATAGCATCTGTGACAGCAGTATTTACGATTGCTATTTCCATAGGAAATGAAAGTCTTCCCACAGTATTCACAAATGCACTCATAATTTGCTTTCTTATCCACATCTATAAGATGGCTATTCCACCATTTATTTCTGCAAATATCTGAGCAGAAGCTTTTCTGTTTTCTGCCAGGGTTCTGACGGACTGGCTTACCACAGCATCTGCAGGCAGTTACCATCCCATCGCCCGGTCCGGCAGTCCCGGTTCTTACTCCGCCTAATCCGTTTCTTTTGCAGAATGTTTTGATGGTATTAATGGATACCGATAATGAATCTGCCACCGCCTTATAGCTCATGCCCTTTTCACGATATATTTGTACTAACTTTTTCTGATTCTCTGTCATCCTGACACCTCCAATTTCTGAGGTCATCACCTCTACCAGTGAAAGGACAACTAGCTCTGTTTTAAGTACCAAAGAGCAAAAAATAATGCCCGTCAGAGGCGTTAATCTCTAACGGGCAGTGTCATTACTTCCTTATTAAATTATTTCAAAAGTTCATTCACTCTCTTCTGCACGGCATTATAGTTATATCCGGCAGCTGTAAGTCTTTTCTTTCTGTCCGTACCATTTCCCCACTTGCCTTGAATAACTTCTCTGGCAACATGATCGACTGATTTGGTACCGGAATTCTTCTTTTCACCTGGTGTATCTTTTTTCACGGATGAAGTTCCGCTAAGATTTGCCGTTACCTTTTTGGCCAGATCACCTAGTCTTGAATATAGCCAATCACCAGGACAGGACTTATTGGCAAACCAACGATGTACCGTAAGAACCATCTCATCGGATTTCGGCTTGTAATTCAGTGCCTTCGACTTGCTTCCAAGCCACAGAAGTTTCTTCTTGCCATTGCGCTTGCAGATATCGGTGCAAAGCTTGATAAGAGACGCATACACTTTATTGTTCATGGCATACGGATGTTTTGTATCCGATGCACATTCAATCGTCACAGCTCTCTGATCATTGGCATTGGAAGAAGAACACCAGGAGCGATTTTTCTCTTCTACATACATGCCAACTCTTCCATCTGGACCAATGCCATAGTTGCAGCTTGCCTGCCTGGACTTTGGTGCAAAGATGTTTCCTAAAGTTTCTACGCTGCACTGACCTACTACGCAGTGCGGTGTAATTCTGTCGATAGAATGCGTTCTCTTTCCGGAATGATTTGGACTAAGTTTGGTGTAAGATACCATTTTACTGTTTGTATAAGCCATATTATTTTTCCTCACTTTCTGCTCTATCATGGAGCTGCTCTAACACTGATTTGATTTTTTCTTTGTATCTGATGTAAAAAATAAAGTCCCGACAGGATTTCTCCCATCTGGACTTCAACTCGTCTTTATGTGTTTTCTATTAATTATCTGTAAAAAATAATGCCTCCCTCCACGCATCAACATATCCGCTTTTATATGCAATCTCTATCATCCTTTCGGCATCACACTTTAAAAGTTTATTGTCTTCAAATCCTTCCAGAAGATAATCGATCTCTTGGGGAAAATCTCGCTTTGAAAAGAATTCTTCATTTCTTGTATTATGCTGTGGCTTTTCCATATTAACTTCTCCATTCTTCTAACAATTAACAATTTGCTGTATGTTACCATGCTATCTCCGTAGAATCAAGTTATACTGCAAATAAAAACTGGTTCAGTAAAGTTTCTTTTCAAAGACCAAATGAATCACAATATACTTATTTTGTTTTACTACTTATACTAATCTTCATCCCCCACCTCCTGTTCTGCTCTGTCATGGAGCTGCTCTAACACTGCTTTGATTTTTACCGGAATAGGAAGCCCCAGATGTCCTGCATTCTCAAGAAGGCTTACTCCTTCATTTGAAATGTAGAAAAAGATAACTGCCGTTCTAAGTACGCTGCCTGTGCCAATCACCTGCATATCCAGAATGTTTGCAATCCCTACAAGCAGAAAAATAAGGACCTTTCTGCAGATGCCTTTAAAACCAACTGCACTGGATAGCTTCTTATCTGCAATGGCGCACATCACTCCCGTAATGTAGTCAGTGATGACAAATAAGAGCAGTGCAATAAGCAGACCATCACAGCCACCTAGAAAATATCCAAGCCATCCTCCGATTCCGGCAAATAAAAACTGAATCATGTTCCAAAATTCCTTCATTGATAAATCCTCCGTTTCTTAAAAATTTGTATAGAAAAAGCGACTGCTCAAATATAAGCAATCGCCTCATCTAGCAATAAGTATTAAGCCGTTCTTTTCCACATATAGCAGGTAACATACGGCTGAATGTTATTATGACGATTGGAAGCATTGGAAGCTGAGATCGAATGCGTGTGGGATGCACTTTGATTTCCAGTTTTCCAAGTTGAAGTTGCTCCTCCGGATGCAGTTCTTCGTACAAAAGCACCTCTTCCGCTTGGGTCTGAGCCACTTGCTGCTGCACCGCTGTCGGCATTATATGTAAGCGAATGCGTATGAGAGACACTCTGATTTCCTGTTTGCACTGCCTTTTGTCCACTCTCTGCCCCAGTCAAAAGATGCGTATACTCTCCGCCCGTTTGATTTGCTGCAGAAAAGTCCACGGACGTATTGTTGCTGTCGGTACCTGTTCCAACACCGACAGGCACTCTTCCTTCTCCCCAGGATACCCAAATTCCACCCATGATGTTTGTTGGATTTGCAGAACTGGTACTCATATAGATGCTGCCAATCGGATACAAAAGATCCAGTAAAAGAGCAGGAAGCTTTCCTTTAGGACAAAGCATATTCACTAGATTGTTTTGAATCTGCTCCATCATATCCCGCACTTCCAGCACTGTTCCGTCATCCAGTACGCAGGATAATTTTTTCCTAAAAACAGCATTGAAGTTGCAGTCCAGCGTATCTGCAAGAGTCGCTTTTTGTCCAAACGCAACACCTCTTCCCCCATGCAGAAAGTGCATAAGATACACCGCTGTTGAAACAAAGTCCGAATAAGTCACGGTATTAAATTCATCCGATAATGTATAAAGAACATCATAACTGTATTCCGGATCCAAATCATTGTTTGCACATACATTGGAGCCAGGGTTTATCTGCACTTCATTTCCATAATTCTTAAGGTCTGTTCTCTTGTATTTTACAGTGAGAGTAAGTGTATTTTTCCCCAAGCAGGAAGAAAACACGGCAGAAGTCGTACTCAAGAAGTACGTTCCATCATTATCCGTTTCGCCCAATGCATTGCACCGTTCGCTCTTTATACTGGATAATTTAGGAGATGCATATGACACAATGGAAACAACGGCACTCTTGTTTACCGTCCTGTTTCTGCTGTCCGTCACTGTAATCATAACGCTCACTTCTCCGCTTTGTGAGATATGATCCATTTCCGGTAGTTCCGGATAATCTGTTGTCCGGATCCTGCTGTCTGCTGTCATTTTCACTTTTTTAATTTCCGAACCATATGCCCCTGCGCAGCTAATTGATTTCAGTTTAAGCCCGCTTTGTCCCTGTACATAAATTCCCCACGAAGAAGGAACTACAGAATCATCCACATCTGAAAACGTTACGGACGAAATACTGGGAATTACAGTGTCCGGAACAGATACCGTAAGATTAGCTGTAAATGTCTTGTACACTTTTCCTCCAAATAAAACCTGTCCGGTAATACTTGCAGCTCCAGTGATATCATCCGTCACTGCATTACACCAACTGATAGGAATTGCATAAGAAATCAATGATGCGGAGGAGCTTATCGTGTTGCTGTATGATCCTAATTTAAAGGTTGCCTTATAGGCTGCATCCGAAGATGTACAGTCAAATTTCACCGAAGACGCTGTGCTTCCATTCATCAAGCCACCAGACGCACGGATGCCGTTCCCGGCTTTTTCAATCTCATAAAACGAAAACACTTCTTCATATAGCTCCGATCCATCTACAGTGATTTTCAGTGTGAAAAATGGTTTGCTGATCGATAATGTCGAACTGGTCATCTTTGTATACTTCTTAGTTCCCATAAAATCTTCGCTCTTATTGACGGTCCATGTCAGACTCTGTTTTGCTCCATCCACATAGATTGCCACTCCATTCTTTGAATCCGCACCATATAGTGCGGTCGATGCCTGAAACACAATCGACAGCTTCGTTGTGGCTCCGCTTACCGATCCATTCGCCGTAAGATAATACAGCGACTTTGTCAGTTTTCTAGTTGTTAAGCTCATAGACTATCTCCTTTCTATACATTTCTCCATTTGATTCCCATTCCCTGAGGTGTGGAAATAAAATCAAAATATCCACCATCTGATGCGGCTCCCACACTCAGCTTATCCATTGCTTCGATTGCATTGATGTGCATCTTGTTATACTGAATATAGGCAACCTCCATACCATTCTGTTGAAAGCTCATCTTTTCATTATCGATAACAATCGAATACGGTGACTCATCTCCGGCATTTTGCTTTCCAATGCTTAAACCTTTTTCTGTGAACCTCAGATAAATGCTTGTTTCCAATTTATAATTTTCAAGATCCTGTTCCTGTTTATCCACAGCATCACGAACAGACGAAATAGTGATCTGCATTCCACTTGCATTCTGCTCCACATCTGTTACTCTTCGTTCCAGTTCTTCTACTGTTGAGCCATCCACCTTCGTCTTAACCATTTCTACGGTGCTGTTTATCCGATCCGATGTTTTCATGATTTCGGCAGATGTCTGACTGACTTCCTTTGTCAAAACATCTGCCGCATTTTTTAATTCATCGATACTCTCTTCATATCCTGTGAAATTTTGAAAAGTATGTTGGCAGCACGTTAGTAATGTCATAGTGCATCACCTCCCGTATCAGCTGGACACATCACACTGAAGCGTCATAATACTGTCAATGTCTGCTGCAGATAAATAAATAACCTTGCCCGCCTTATTAAAAGTCATTTCTTTTCCGTCTTTATCCTGCGCATACCATGTATACATAAGGCTTTGTTTTTCCGAAGCACTGATCCATGAAGTTCCGTTATATTTCATCAAGGTCACACTTTTTTCTGTGTGATCAATCTTATACCAGAAATCTCCGGACTTTGGTGCAGAAGGTGCGGTTTCACTAATACTTCCAAGAAGTGAATCTACTTCCTTCTGATTGGTTCTTACAATTACATAAGGAACTACACCGCCTAAATTATTCTTCACCGTATATCCGCCAATGGACAGCATTTCTGAAACATACGGATCCGACTTATCTTCCACTGTGATAACATCCACATAAGCTTTCCCACCGTAGGTCATGGTGCATCGGTAAGACTGAATATTTATAATATCCGAGCCGGATACTGTAAGCGTTTCGGATGTTGCCCCGCTGATATTTGTCCATGAGCCGCTGGAATATTTCGCCCACTGATATGCTGCTGATGTGATCGCTGTGGAACCTGCATAGGCGGATGTCGCAAGCAGAATACTGCCCGACTGATTCTGCACGATGGTTCCATTGGGTGCATAAACAGAAAATACTACTGCCGATGCACCATTGCTTCCCGCTTTGGATTTTGTCCAGGTAAAAACCTTTGTAACTGTCTTTCCGGAGATCGTAAATGTCAGCGTGATATTGCCTGTTAATGATGCATCTGCTCCAAGATTTGAAGATGATGCTACAGAAAGTTCCAGCTTTCCTGCTGCACTGGCTGTTGCTGCAGTATTGGTCTTAACCGTAATACCAGTAGGAAGTGTTCCAACAGCACAAGTGCAAGCCGTCTGCGTAATACCTACATATCCGGTAAAAGGAATTGTAATGGTGCTTGCAGCAGATGTCTTTCCTGCTGAAGTACAGGCAATCGTCTGGGTTTCATTCCCAAGAACCACAGAAAGACCTCCTGTTCCGGCAGATCCCGGATTTCCCTTATCTCCTTTGGCTCCATCATAGATTTTCGTAATCGTGACAGTATCAAACACATCACTCTCTGAAGTTGTCACTCTGATCTGAGCCACGTTGCTGACGAAAATGCTATGAGCCGGCTTCACCACCAATGTTCCTCCGGTAATAGAAGTATTGTCGGAGGTGGTCGGATAATCTGTCCATGCACCGCTGCTGTTTTTATACTGCCATTTGCTAATGGTCACTCCCTGTACCTGTGCCGTCAGTGCTGCCTGAGAAGCACCCACTAAAGCCTGGGAAGTATCATACTTAAAGACGTAGGTATCACTGCTCACCGTACACAGCTTTGCATTAGCTGCATTCTTCACCAAGGTATAGGTAATATCCGCAGTGATATTGATTGTATTCTTGGTTTCAGAATCATAGTAACTGATATAGCAGATATAGGTGATCATTCCAGAACTGGATGATGCCAGCTTATTCTGATTGACTGTAAGCACTCCGCTTTTTACAGTCTCACCGGGAGTCAGTGCGGTTTCTGATGCCACACCATCTTTTCTTTTCCATGCAATCGTCACTCCTGTTGCAGTCGGAGATACATTGGTCTGATCCAGGAACAGCACAGGTGTCAATACAAGGTTTGTACTATCCCAGCTTGGTGCATAGGTATGTGGCAGTACGTTGGGATCTTCACTCTGCGTCTTTGGAAGATTGGATGTGATATATGCCGATAATTTTCGCTGATCCGTGATGTCCACAAATGTCTGCTGACTGGATGTTAAAATCGTAGCCATTTAAATTCCTCCTTATATTTCTACTTCACAATAAAAGGACGCATTTTCTAACACGTCCTCTGTCGTAATCGTTATTTGTTTCATGCCGATGTGGTTCTTATCCCACTCTTTATCTGCCTCTTCATCCGAAGAGTTTCTATGCCATATAAAGCAGCTTGCATCTAAAGTATCGGTGATTTCCTTATCCCAGGAATACACCTTGCAGTACATGCTGCTTTTCTGACCTTTATTCTTAAAAATACTGACTCCATCTACAATCAATTCCGTCCGATACATCTTCTGTGAATTGATCGTATCAAGGTCTCCGGTAATCTTCTCGATTTTCGTGGTCTGACCGAAAATATCATCTTCCAAAGAGGAAATGCTGCTGCCTTGTTTGGCGGATGCCGATGTAAGCGTTACATTTGTTGCTCCTATTGTGATGGTGTTTCCGGCAGGATTTAAATAGTCTCTTTTTCTTCCAAGCACAAGATATCTTCCATCAATCCCGTGTGGTTTTGAATAACAGTCCACATACATTCTGGATGTAATATCATCGATTGTATTGTCACTGTCTGATTCATCTAAGATTGTCAGTTCCATACTTGTGATACCTTTTGCCAGTTCCTTCACTCTTGCTTTTGCTTTTCTCAAAAGATTTAACGGCTTGGTGACATCCTCCCATATTTCAGTTGCCCATATCCATCCGATTTCCTTGACGGCATCCTCATCCGTGACATAATTCAGTCCATGATTTACTTCTGTAATATCAATTCGTTCATCAAGTTCTGTTACATTTCCATCTTCATCCTCTTCGGTCTTTTTCGCACCGAATGGAATCAAGGCTGTCACTCTTTCGGTATGGTCCTTGGTGATTTTTACATCTAGAAGATTCTTCCCGAATTCCACTTTTTGCAGGCTTCTTTCATCGAAATCTTTGAGATAATCCAAAACCCTCTTTGAACCAATATAGCGAACACGAAGATATCCTCCGTGCGTATCAATTAGCTTATTTTTTATGGCATCCATCGTCACAGAATAATCCGAGTTACTGTAAGCAATATAATCGTTATCGTCTGTCACCGTAATTCTGCCGATTTCAAACTGCTTCTGCTCTTCTACCGATTGATTATGCACATTTATAAATTGTTCAAATAATCCTCTTAATGTCCCCTTATATTCAAAAGGTGGCTGCATGGTATCTTTCAGATAAGCCAAACAGGATTCACAGTTCCAAGTATGGGTGTTGTAAAAATCGGATCCATCATCCAGTGCTCTTCCTTCAAATACCACTTCATCATCCCTTTTACACTGAATTACCGATGCCATTGGCTTAATGAAATCGATGTAGGGATGATTATATGGTGCAGACAAGGTAAAGCTGTCGATGTTTTCTGCATCCTCACTTACGGTTGCCTCTGTAATAGCAAGTTTCGATAAATGGGGATGGTAAAAAATCTGACCATCCACATATACTCTAAAGATACTCATAGACATCCCTCCCGGTAACGGAAAGTAGTACTTCCATCACTCTCGATTTTGATGCTGTTATCTCCAAAGCTAAGCTGCAGCTCTGGAATTTCCCATGTGCCACTGCTCAGTGTCCTGCGGAAAGTATCTGTTCCAATTTTCCAAGACATCGTGGTTTCCGCTGTCGTTATAACTGTAGGAACTACCGGCATATAATCACTTGCAAGCACAGCCGTTCCACTTCCGGTAAAAACAACCTGTGTCTCTTCCACATGATACCTGTAGGAATCTGCATCACTGCCTTCCATAACAAGCTGACCCTTTCCGGTAAGTGGATCATAGGAAGAACTCATCTCAATCGTTCCAAGAACATATAGATTGGGTTCTTCACTGCAGATGATTTGGCACAGCCTTCCGGCATAACGATTGCTCACCTTGGAAGTAAGTTCATCAAACTTTACTCTTGTTCCCAGCATGGAAAACGTCAGTGTAAAGGCTCTCGGTTCAAAAGATACCAAACCAAGAGCCTCGTTAAACCGGATTGGAGAATTTCGTCCGGGTACGGTAACGGTTTCTGCCTGCGACTTCGGTATGGGAAAATCCACGGTTTCTCTTATCCATCCAAGCTTAAGCATGGAAGTGTCGTTGATCAAAATATCTGGTATCATAATGCAAGCCTCCTTGTTATTTTCTGCTGTTTTCCAAGGCCATTATCGATTGCTGGAAGTAGATGTCCCACCAGTGTTCCATCCTCCAAATAGATTCCCTTCGAACTATTGTCCGCAATAACAGCCAGGTACTTTTCCATACCGCTCATATCAAGCTTACTGTCAATCATCGCTTCCAGCTGTTTATAGAAAGCAGAAAGTGGCAAGATGGCCTCTGCACCCGACTCTCCTCCTACCATCAATGAAGATCCATTCATACCAAATGTGGTAGGCTTGGTCATGATACCACCATCCTTATACCAGTCGATAGAAAGGTGCGGAACAGATGGCGGTGCAATGGAAAGACTGCCTGTTACTTTAAAGTGCGGGAGTTTAATATGTGGCAATGAAATCTTCATGCCAGAGAAAAATCCCTTGATGGCATCTACCACACCTTTGACTTTGTTCTTTGCAGCTTCAATTGGTGTAATGATTGCAGACTTTATTCCGTTCCAGACCGAAGTTGCGGTACTCTTGATGCTGTTAAATACAGAAGATACCGTACTCTTCACCGCATTGAATACCGTACTGACGGTGTTCTTGATTGCATTCACCGGAGTGGTAACGGCCGTCTTTACCCCATTCCATACTGTAGCAGCTGTGTTTTTAATGGCATTAAATACTGTAGTTACAACGTTTTTGATAGCGTTCACCACTGTTGTAACAACCTGCTTTATTGCATTCCAGACCGTAGTAAATACCGTTTTGATACCATTCATCACTGTGCTGATAACAGAAGAAACGGCATTGATAACGGTAGTCACCTTTTCTTTTATCGCATTCCAGACGGTAATAATAACGCTCTTGCAGTTTTCCCAAATAAATCGAAATGGCACTGTGATGATGTCAAATGCAGCCTGAAAGAAAGATGCAATGAACATCACGGCAGTTGTGACAACATTCTTGATACCGTCCCAGATTCCCGAAAAGAAAGAAGCAATGCCATTCCACAGATTCACAAAGAAACTCTTGATACTAGACCAAGCCTCATTCCAACTTGTACCAAACCAGCCGAGAACCACATTAGCAGCATTCTGAATGACGTTCATATAGTTTGTAAATGTATTCTTGATGAAATCCCAAACAGAGCCGAAGATGCCTTTGACACCTTCCCACACCTGAGACCAGTTTCCAGTGAAGATACCGATAAACACATCCAGGATTCCTGTAATAACTCCAAGAACTCCCTCCAGGATATTCGCAATCTGTGTGAACACTCCTTCAAATACCGGAGCAAGGAAATCACATAATGCATTCCAGATGGCAGATACCACTTCTTTGAAGTTCTGAAAATCAAAGCCCAGTGCGTTCAGTCTTTCGGTAATACCTTGTGCAAAGCCGCTGAAAATTTCTTTGATTCTGTTCCAAATCGCAATGATGTTGTCTCTAAATTTCTCATTTGTGTTCCACAAATGAACAAATGCAGCTACTAAAGCTCCGATGACTGCCACCACTGCGACAACTGGCGCGGAAATGCCACCAATGGCAGCACCTACCTTTCCCATCACACCGGACACTCCTCCGGCATTTGCAACAAGACTTGTAATCTTAAGACCGAGCTTACTGAATGCCTGCATAGCCACACCCACTTTGGATATGACCGTGCCAAGGATCACAAGGAATGGACCTAAAGCCGCAACAAAAAGTCCGACCTTTACAATGACCTGTCTTGTACCTTCATCAAGATTATTCAGCCAATCTACAAAGGACTGGATCTTTGAAACGATATTTTTTACCATCGGCATCAGTGTTTCACCGATGGAAATAGCAAATCCCTCCACTGCAGATTTCAAAATGGTAAGCTGTCCCTTTAAGTTATCCAACTGAGTATCCGCCATCTGCTGTGCGGCTCCGCCACTGTTTTCAATGGCTGTCTGAAGATCCGTCCAGGTATCTCCGGTATTGGCAAGCAGCGCATTAACCGATGCCAGATCTGTTTTGTTAAAAATAGTTGCTATGATGTTCGCCTTTTCCGCAGAAGTCATGCCGTCCATTGATTTATTCAGGTCACCCAAAATATCATTTAATGAACGCATATTACCTTCGGAGTCATAGGTCTGAACACCGAGTTTCTCCATTGTTTTGGCTGCACCATCTGTTGGATTTTGTAAGGATAGAATAACATTTCGAAGATGCGTACCGCCTTCCGCACCTTTGATACCATTGTTGGCTAAGATGCCCAGTGCCGTATTAAGTTCAGCAGTTCCTCCTTTGACAGACTTTGCCGTTGCACCGATAGTAAGGATTCCTTCGCCAAGCTGACCTACCGATGTGTTTGTGCTGGATGCAGTTTTTGCCATCTGATCCACCATCTTGTCAGCATCCTTAGTTTTTAGTCCAAGCGCAGACATGGCATCCGTTACCATGTCGGATGCAGATGCCAGATCGATATTGCCTGCGGCCGCTAAGTTCAGAACGGTTGGCAGGGTATCGCACATTTCCTGCGTATCATATCCGGCAAGAGCCAGGTAATTAAGAGCTTCCGCACACTCACTTGCAGAATAAGCGGTCTTGGCTCCCATCGTCTTTGCCAGGTCTGATAAGGTATCCATTGTATTAACAGACTGACCGTTCACCTTGGACATGGAATTCTTTGTGATTCCCATTGTTGCCTGCACCTGGCTCATGGAAGATTCAAAGTCCGCTGCTGTCTTTACGGCAGCACCGCCCATCGCAGTAACTGCCGCTGATACAACAGACACTTTCTTTCCTGCGTTTGCAATGCTGTCTCCAGCGTTTTCTAATTTTCCGCCAACCTCACCAATCTTTGTCAGTGTCTGATTGGTCTTAGATGCCTGCGATTCAAGCCTTTTAAGTTCTGCCTCTGTTGCGGCAATTTCCCTTTGAAGTGCATCATACTGCTCCTGAGAAATCTCACCTTTTTGCAGTTGCTCATTTGCCTGCTGTGCCGCCGTCTTCAAGGTGTTAAGTTTCTCTTTTGTTTCTCCAATTGCCTGCGTTAACAGTTTCTGTTTCTGAGCAAGCAGATTTGTATTGGTCGGATCCAGTTTTAGAAGTCTTTCTACATCCTTTAATACAGACTGCGTATTTTTGATCTGACCGTTGACTCCTTTAAGAGCGGTCTGCAGCTTAGTAGTATCACCGCCAATTTCGACAGTGATACCCTTGATTCTGTTTGCCATTGGCGTCTACCTCCTTCAAAAATTGCATAAAAAAAGCTCGGCATCTTCCGAGCATAGAAAAAGCACCAACCATTTCTGATTGATGCTTTTCAAAACTTATTGTTAATCTAAAAGACCATTTTCAACGTCAACACATTCAATAGTAACTGTTTTACCACAATCATCGCACTCATGATCCACTTCAAAACTACTATCTAATGCTTCTACATTTGATGTGAAGTAAAAACCAGCATTATATTCACCACAATATGGACAATGCCAGTCCACACTGATAAAACCACCTGCATCGTCTTTTGATATTTTTGCATTTAATCCTCGAACTCTACGCATAACGCACCTCCCAATTATAATTTAAAATAATTATAATTGATATTTTAGAAACTGTCATTACTATTTTATTAAAACTTATCAAAATCCTCCTGTGTTGCAATACTGTCATATTTCACGGAGTCATTTGCTTTCTCCGTCCAGATATCCATCACCATTCCAATGGTCAGATAATCCAGATCTCCGATGGAAATACCTACCTCAAGGCAACGCAGAAGGAATAATGGCGTGGTCATCTCCCGACTACTGCGTTTAAGTTTTTTTTAGAATCAATATCTGTAATTAGGTTTGTCCCCCATAAAGCTAGAATCTCCGGCAGCACTTCATAGATAGAAAACATCTCAAACTGGTCAAGCCAATCATCGATGTTATCTGGGATGGTGTTGTCCGCATGATAGGCCATGATATATGCCACATTCTCAAAGATCTCAAGATCATCGATTGCAAACTCTTCGCCCTCTTCTTTACTGCCTTTATATGAACTTTCCAATTTTGCTAAGTCCTTGAAGATATCTCGTTTGAACTTTGCACGATATAATCTTGGAACAGTGGCAGAGGAACGAAATACCACATCTTTATCCCCAATTTTAATTACTTTCTTCAGCATGATTATTTACCTCCATTTACAGCTTGTGCTGCCTTGGCAACAGGAACATATACCGCTTTGTACCAATCGTTGTAAGTAGCATCCGTAGTAGTATCTCCGGTTCTTGATTTAACGAGACCATCTTCTCTTGGATCTGCTGTAAGAGATAACGTCTCTGTTCCCGGTTCAATCGTGTCCTCTTTAGTTTCAGACTCAATAGAAGGACGAGATGCAGAGCAGTTATATAAAACGTGACGGATGCACTTCACATCTCCGTCAAACTCAAACAGAAGTGCAAACTTCTCCGTTTCTGTAATATTTGAGTTCTCAACAAGAACCCCATTTTTATCCAGTTCTTCCTTCAGAATATCTGTTCTGAACCATTCCGGAATCAGTGCAATTTCCAAATCACCGCTGTATCCGTTATTGGATACCGAACGGAAATACACAATGCCGTCTGCATAGAACGGCGAGGAATCCCCCTCTGCATCCAAGCTGATGCTTACTGCACCAGGAATGGCCTTCGGCGTCTCATAGGAGTAATTTCCATTTTCGCCTTTTGTCAGCTTTGCCGCATGAACATTTTTAAGATTGTATTTTACTTTATTCGCCATAGCTTTATGCCTCCATTTCAAATGAATATAGGACTTCGTACATTTTTTCACTTTCAATCCACGTTTCTGTGTGGTCATAAAAAACACCGTACTTATCCAGCACGGTTTCCACTTTGTCTTCTACCGACAAGTCCTTGAAATCGGTATAAAGTTCAATATGAATTTCATTGATCTTTTGATACACTTTTCCATCCGCTGAGAAATGATCTGTTCCTGGAATGAGGTAACAGATAAATGGCGGATCTGGACTTTCACCTTCTGCAAAGTGATCATATGCAAAAGGAATACCCATTTCATCAAGCATCTGTAATATCTTATCCATCAGTGACCTCCCAGTGCTTTCGCTATTTCAGAATCCAGTGTTTCTACTGCGGACTGTTCTGCCTGTGCAATGTGTGGTCTTGCTGCCACTCTTCCACCACCTCGTTTTGCATGACCGTATTCCAGAAGATGGGCCAGCTGATACCGATTCTTTGAATACACAGTTACTTCAAGAGAGTTTGATGTTTCCTTTGTTTTCTTCACCGACCAGCTCTTCGCATAAGCACCTGTATCCTTTGGTGCATTTTCAGATATCTCTTTTCTTACGGTATTTCCAGCTTTCCGGACAGCTTTTTTTACATCATCAGAAGCAAGGTCTGCATATTCTTTTAAACCTTCCATAATCTCATTGGCAAGGTTATCGATCTTTGTTGCCATTACTTCTTCCTCTCTTTTTCACATTTCAGTTTCAGACATTTCTTCTTGAAATTCATATGGTCAATGGATACAAGATTGTAGGTTATCCCCTCAAAGATTATCCTGTGTTTTGTTACATCAAGATCTGCTAATTTCCTGCACCATCTCACGGTAAAAGAAATATCCGAATCATCCACGATAAGACCTGCCACAGCTTTTTCAGAACCGCCCTCACCACTGACAGTGGCATAACATTGATAGAAATCCTTCCAGACACTTTTGTGATTGCCAATTTTATCAACTGCCACTTCATTTTCCTGAACTTTGATCTTCACATTCAAAAGTGCAATATTCATCAGAACACGCTCCTTCTCACACCTTCAAGAAGTGAACGAAGAGAAATCGTAAGCTGATGGTTGTCTGCATCTTCTCGGTGTTCATATAGATAAGCTACGGCATACATCACCGCTATCTTAAAGGATGGAATTTTCCCAAGTTCATCTACAGATAATCTGGCGATGTCTGCACAGAGGTTCTGCCCGGTTTCTATGAAGTTTTCAATTAACGCATCATCGTCCTCAAAGTCCACACGAAGATACCCTTTCATCTCATCAAGACCAACGATCATATCAATCACCACCTCTTAAAAGAATGTGACACCTTATGACTGGAATTCGCGGTCATAAAGTGCCACTGTTATTTGTTTTTAGGCTTTGCCAGTAGATGCGGTATCCTCCTTAAGCTTAAGTACCTTCACAGCCTCCGGAAGTACCAGTTTCCCATCCACTCTCTCCTTTGCCAAGAAACCGATCATTCCGTTGCCTGCAAAAAGCTCACGAAGTTCTCCGAAAGAACGAGAACCACGATCACCGATGTTGTAGTAACTATAATCGCCAAAAGCAATCGCATTGGTCGGAGCAAAAGAAGAAGTATGTACGGTATAGCCAAGTACTCTATCCGGTTCTCCTTCCTTGTAAGAAGGCTGCCAGATATATGCTCCGTTGTTATCCTTCAGCTTTCTAAGAGATGCCAGTGTGGCATCGTTCATGATGAAAGATGCACTCTTACGATACGGTCTTTTAAGTCCATATACGAGATCAATAAGATCATCGGACTTAATCGCTGCCGTAAGTGTTCCGGCGATCTGGCCGCCCTTGGTTTTGTCGAAGATACCGGTTGGTTTGCCCTTGCCGTCACCGTTTAAGAACGCATCCTCTTCGGCATTTGCCAGTGCCTTACCAAACTGAGTAATGATGTAATTTTCAAGACCGAAAGCATTATCATAAAGAAGCTCTTCTGTGACCTTAATCGCTACATGAAGCTTGTATGCATCCAGATAGATCTGATCAAAAGTTGCATCACCGAAAGTTAATGCTCCACCTTCCTCAATCCATGCAGCGGCGGGTTTTGTAGCTGCAATATTGATCTTGTGCTGTCCGGCAGTGGTAATCGTAGTGGCAAGACCACGCATAATATTCTCCCCATCCAGCACATCAATCAGTCTTCGGTCATACTCTTCCGGCACAAGGTAGCCACCATCTGCATCCACACCCTCCTGAAGTACATTGCTTACATTACGGAAGTTCGAACGCATCGCAGAGATCATTGCATCCCTATATTCATCCGAAGCACGTCCTGTCTTTTCGTTTTCCTGCTCTCCTCTAAATGGTTTTCCTGTAATCGGAGAATTAACAGGCTTGGAGAGTTCCAGCTCTCTTCGTTCTGCTCTTGTCTGACGGTCAATTGCAGTGGTCAGATCTTCAATTTCCTTTTCCATCTTGTTGTAGGCTGCGGTATCCTCTTCGGAAAGCACACCATTTTTATCCTCGTGAGTTTCCACAAAGTTCTTTGCGGTTTCCCACACCTTTGCTCTCTTTTCAATTAAATCTTTAATAGTCATAGTAGAATTCCTCCTTAAATGAATTTCTTAATAAAGTCCAGTCTCTCCTTTAGATCTTTTGCCGGAGTGCCATTATTTATAGGAGCAGGAATTTCTGCCTGCTTCGTTACAGTATCGTTAGACACCAAATAATGCTTTTCCAGCTTATTCATAAGAGCGTTGTTTACTGTCTTGCGTGAAAAAAGCATCGAATCGGAAAGTTTCTTGTTCTTCTCCTCTTTAGTGCTTTCATTATCTTCGTCCTCTTCTTCGGGATCTGTATTCGGTTTTGTTTCTGCTCTTGTAATGATGTCATCCGCAAATCCAAGTTCGATTGCCTTGTTGGCATCCATCCAGGTCTCTGCATCCATCAAATGACTAAGCTTTGCTCTTGTAAGACCTGTCTTAATCACGTAGGCATTGATGATGGATTCTTTCACTTCTGCAAGCATATCGATTGCCTTCTGCATTTCTGCATGGTCACCAAAGGCTACCGTGGCAGGGTTATGGATCATCATCATGGAAACCGGTGACATACGCACTGTGTTTCCAGCCATTGCAATGACTGATGCCGCTGATGCGGCAATGCCATCAATCTTGACGGTGACATTCCCTTTGTACTGCGAAAGCATATTGTATATCTGTGCCGCAGCCACACAGTCACCACCCGGAGAATTGATCCATACGGTAATATCTCCACTTCCGGCATTTAACTCATCCTTAAAAAGCTGTGGTGTTACATCATCGTCAAACCAGCTTTCCTCGGCAATGGTGCCGTGTAACTCAAGGATTCGTTCTATGGCTTCCTCGTTTGACTGGTTTAGAGTCTTTCGGCTCTTCCAGTTCCAGAACTTCTTGTTCTTCATCTGTTTTCTCCTCTCTGTCTGATATGTCTTGACTTGCAGCAAAGATACCTGCATCAGAAAGCTTGGTCATATTGCCATTGATAAGATAAAGGTCACCGCCCAGTTCGGCAGGAATCCTGTCCAAATTTTCAAGTTCTCTTATATCATTGGCCGACATCCAGCCATTCTGTCTTGCAGTGGCATAACCGTTCATTCGGCTCTGATAATCACCACGAAGCAGTCCGTCCATATTAAACTTGATAAAATATTTTTTCTTTTCTTCCTCGGACAGCAGGGAACGGATCATATTCTGTTCCCATCTTGAAACCCAAGGATCCAGAGTATATTTCACAAACTCCAGTGACTGCTGCTCAATATTAGAAAAGCTCGACTTTTCAAGGTCGCCAACCATATGTGGTGGTACTCTGAATATCCTTGCAATCTCATCAATCTGAAATTTTCTAGTTTCTAAAAACTGTGCTTCGTTTGGAGAAATAGAAATCGGTGTGTACTTCATTCCTTCTTCCAAAACAGCCACCTTATGTGAATTGGCACTGCCGCCAAATGTCTGTGACCAGCTGTCCCTTACTTTGGACGGATCCTTTAATGTTCCCGGATGTTCCAATACACCACTAGGAGCTGCACCATTGGCATAGAATTTACTTCCGTATTCTTCGGCTGCAATGGCAAGACCAATAGCATTTTTAGCCATTGCAATGGGTGAATACCCTACTAGTCCGTCAAATCCAAGTCCTGGGATATGCATCACTTCATCGGGTTTAAGCCTTACGATTGCTCCTTTATTGGTCGGTGCATCATCGGAACTGACCTGGTACTCATAATACAGATGTCCCTGGTCATCCCTATCTACTTTCATTCTGTCCGGCATCAACGGATATAGTGCTATTACCTCACCTTTACCGTTTCTAATGATCTGTGCATAGGCATTGCCCCACAAAAGTAAATGAGTCATCAGCGTTTCCCGAAACACAAAGCTTGTCATTTCAGGATTCGGCTCATCGTGAAGCAGTGTATACAGCGGATGCTCTATTGCTTTTTCCTTACTGCCATTTTCATCATATTTGTATAGATGTAACGGCAGGCTTGCGATTGCCTCCGACAGAATACGAACACAGCTATATACTGCTGTCATCTGCATGGCAGAACGTTCATTGACTCTTTTTCCGGATGTAGATCCGCCCATAAAAAAGCTATATGCACTTCCTGCTGTTCTGTTTGTAGGGGCATCTCTTGTCCTAAATAAACCTTTTAGAATTCCCATTCTGATTACTACCTTGCCTTTCCAAATTAAAATACCAAAAGTCCTCGTGTGTCATAGACCGATTCCGTCATTTCATTGCCACACCGAATTGCTCTATCCAGTGCCATGATCGTTGCAATAGCACCATCGATTTTCTCTGTTGATTTTTCTTTATCTGCTTTAATGTTTCCTGCCGGATCCGTGCGAATAAAGATGTTATCCATATTCCACCTTAAAACCGGATGTCCTCCGTGTGCTATCTTCTTTTCCAGCACCAATTTCATCAGCTCTTTGGTAGGCGGACTCATATCCTTAAACCCTTGTCCGAACGGAACAACGGTAAATCCCATGCCTTCAAGGTTCTGCACCATCTGGACTGCTCCCCAACGGTCAAAAGCAATTTCCCTAATATTGAAACGCTCACCGAGGCTTTCAATAAATTTCTCGATAAAGCCGTAATGGACTACATTGCCCTCCGTGGTCTGCAGATACCCTTTTCTCTCCCACAGGTCATAAGGCACATGATCTCGTCTGACCCTTAGGTCCAATGTATCTTCTGGCACCCAGAAATACGGCAGAATGATGTACTTATCTTCTTCATCAAGCGGAGGAAATACCAAAACAAATGCCGTAATATCTGTTGTGGATGAAAGGTCCAAACCTCCGTAGCAGATGCGTCCTTCCAGTTCATCTTCATCAACCTTAAAGTCACAGGCATCCCACTTATCCATTGGCATCCATCGTACCGATTGTTTTACCCATTGATTCAGTCTTAGCTGTCTGAAGGAATTCTCTTCTCCCGGATTCTGCTTTGCAGAGTCACAGGCGGCTTTTACTTTTTCCATAGCAACCGTGATGCCAAGGGATGGATTTGCCTTCTGCCACACTTTAGGATCTGTCCAATCTTCCGATTCATCTGCACCATAGATAACGGAGTAAAATGTCGGGTCTACCTTTCTTCCTGCCTGAATATCCAGTGCCTTCTGATGTATCTCATAGCAGATCGAGTTGGTATCATTTCCGGCTGTGGTGATCAGAAAATACAGTGGCTGCATTCTTGCATCCCCACTTCCTTGTGTCATTACATCATAGAGTTTTCGGTTCGGCTGAGTATGAAGCTCATCGAAGATTACTCCGTGCGTATTAAATCCATGCTTATTGGCAACATCCGCCGACAAAACTTGATAAAAGCTGTTGGTTGGCTTATATATCAGCTTCTTTTGCGACTCCAAAATTTTGACTCTTTTCAGTAGTGCGGGAGAGAATTTCACCATATCCACAGCCACATCAAATACGATCTTGGCCTGGTTTCTGTCTGCTGCACATCCGTACACTTCGGCTCTTTCTTCGCCATCACCACATAAAAGAAGAAGTGCTACGGCAGCTGCAAGTTCTGATTTCCCCTGTTTCTTAGGAATCTCGATATATGCTGTATTAAACTGACGATATCCGTTTGGTTTTAACACGCCGAATAAATCTCTTATGATCTGTTCCTGCCAATCGATCAGCTCGAATTTCTTTCCCGCCCATGTTCCTTTGGTATGGCATAACTCCTCAATAAAGCTGACAGCGAAATCTGCCATCGTTTCATCGTAGTGCGAGGTATCCGCCATGAACTTGGTAGGCTTATAATCTTCTAATTTTCGCAAACTGCATCACCTCCAAAATTGCATAAAAATAAGTCGCATCACTGCGACTGTCCAATATATATCGTAGAACGAGGAACACACCCTTGCGGGCGGTTCTTCTGAAACTTTCTGTTTTAGTTATATTCCTTCATCAAAATGGCAAGTGCCATCTCGGTTTCTTTGTCGGCCGGAGGAATATCCAATCCTCTGTCATAGTTATAGGTAATCTCACCGTCTCGCTTTAACATCAGTTTGGAAATCCTGCCGCCGTCCATACCGTAATCCTCGCTCGGCTCTTCGAAGTGTTTGACCCAGTAGTGGAAAATGTTGTTTGATACCTTGATACTTCCTTCTGCCCACATGCTTATCTCACCTCCATCTTGATTGCCGGAATTCTGGCCTGCTCTCCGGTTTCCCAATCTGTGTATCTTGCGTTGACCGTTGTAAGTCCGTTCATGTAGATGCCGTTCTTTTCAAATTCTGCTAAGGTTTCGATAAGGCTTGAAAATGTAGAGCTGATGGTGAACTCCTTTATTCCTTCTGCTCGCATGCTATCAGCAATCTCTTTGATGTCATAATCCCAAATTATATCGTCAAAATTGATTAGGTCGTTGCCGGATTCTTCTTTGGAAGTTCTGTATGCCCGGTAAAGTGTGCTGTTAACTCCTGCATCCTTCAAGCTGATGTTTTCCTTTGCATTCATAAGCTCCTCAAATCTTCTGATTTCCTTCATTGTCGTTTCCTCCTAAGTGTGTTGTTTTCCCTTTCGGTAGTACTATATATCACTCTAAAGGCACATAATAGCAAGTTATTTTTCGGCATATATGTGACAATTATTTCAGAAGGATACTGTGCATATTACTCCTCGATCTTTCTGCATCTGTCCTCTCCATAGACTACATTTAATCCGGAACCATTATCCCAAGCAACCATAATGCTTGCTGTATCATCCACACCCATGACAGTGCCTTTCGTTCCAATCGGTGGTGCCTGCAAATCGTCCATTCTCACAAGTTCTACTCGGCATCCGGCAGGATACTGCTTGCGTACCCTTTCCACAATTTCTTTACTCGGAAATCTCATCACTCAGAACCTCCTTCTTTGCTCCATTCTTAAATGCAGATGACCCTGTCAGATTCTTCAAAAGTATCTTTCGATCAGTTTTGTACTCCTCACCGATAAATCCAAGTCTTAAAAGGAAACATCTGAATGCGTATTTCTCATTGCTCACTTTCTTTTCTGTTGAGTTGATGCGTTTCTGTTCTTTACTCATCTTGCAGAGTGCTGCAATGAAATTTTGGTAAGCTTGGCAGGTTTCTGCATCCGGCAGTTCGGAAAACCAAGGAAATGAGACTTTTTCCTCATCAATTTCGATTCGGATATCATCCACTCCCAAGGCTTTCTTAATTAGTTCACCTTTTGCATCAAGCAGCTTCGTAAGGTTTCCGGCTGAAACATTCTCAAGCGGAATGGTCACCGTAAGCACTGCATCTTCGCCCTGTGGCGTTTCTTCCGGCTCTTCGGGTATTTCCTTTTCTTCTGAAGTAAAACCGCTATCCGCAAGTTTCAGCAGCAGTTCTTCGATGTCCTTCGGGAAAACATTCTTGTCAAATTCCAAGGCTCCGGTCTTATCTACTATGAGTCCTCCAAAGTCATAAGCTGCCGTTGGCATCCCCTTGTACTTTGGTTTTGTTCCAAGGATTTCTCCAATTGCTGTAACCAGTGCTTTTCGTTCTGCTCCGGTTCGGTTAAATTCTACTCTCATTTATGAGTACCTCCTTTATTTTTCGGTACTACATATATCACTCTGAATCGCATAAATAGCAAGTCATATCTGTAAATATCTGAGTAAAATATGAACCGATTTATCCATCATGATTTTGTGCATAATATGCTATTCCGGAAAGCACGAACACCACATTAGGAAGTGCTACACCATTGCCCCACATCTTATACTCCGCTGAGTCTGAATGTGGGTTCTTAAGCCATTTTCTGATTTGATTATCTGTCTTCGGCTTTGTTTTCTTTCCGAGTGCATCAGTGTGTGTCTGAAAGATTTCTTTCCATATAGAAATATCCTCATCGGTAGGATTTTCTGTTCCAAGCTCATCACACCACCAATCCGGAAATCCCTGCAGCCTTGCACATTCCGTAGGGGTCAGTCTTCTCACGATATACCTTGATTCATTCACAATCGGTGGATCCTTGTAGTCTGTGGCAACGAGGGTGTTTGCCATCTCCTCTTCAGCGGATGTGAAAAATGATGCCTTGGAGGAACTGTACACCGGATGAGCTACTCCACTTGCTCCTGCTGCCACAATAGTCGGTTCCACTTCCTCTTCAATCTGAAAACTGAACTTTGCATTGTAACCTTGGTTCATTGCAGGTCTGCCAATGCCATAAGCTACCGCATGCTGTTCTGTCGCATTTAAGGTATACATGACATCTGATTCTTTGTAACCATCACCCTTATGAGAAGGACGAGTGCCATTGCCTTCAATCACAGCAATGCCGCCTTGATTACAGCTTGGGTTTCCACCGTTGCTATCGATAGTTCGGCTTGTATCCGTCTCATAAAATCCACTGTTTGGATTTGCGGATTTCATGGAGTTGCTGTCCTTGGAACAGATACCATAAGCAACTGGCTGAAACAATGTCTGATCATTGTTTGTTCCAAGGGTTGCTGACTTATTATCCTGTATCAAAGCACCCTTACCACCACCTTCACAGCCACTTCGTATCTTCAGTGTCTTTGGTGTTTCCACCACAAAGGGCTGATTGTTTCCGCCTGTTCCATAAGTGGAAAGAACCGTCTGTGATACATCAAGAGGTCCGGTGTACCTGCAGTCTTGTCCGTGATTTTCAAACATTAAGCCGATGCCTGCATCTTCAGTACCTTCTCTAGTAGCGGTGGCAGTGCTTTGCCACGAGTGGATGCTCTCCTTAGAATACCCAGACAAGCCTTCGGACTCAAATAGTATTTTTCCGGCACTCCAGCCATCAAAATCTGCGACAAGGTAGATACGTTTTCTTCTCTGGGGTACTCCCCAAAACTGAGCATCAAACTGTCTCCAGGCAACGGAGTAATTATCTCCCATGATTTTTCCTGCCCGGTTCCACTTTGAAGGCTTAGGCACTGACACTGTTCCGTCTTTGATTTTACATACTTCTTCGAGCACTGCACGGAAGTCCTCTCCCTTGTTGGAACTGAATGCTCCGGGGACATTTTCCCAGACGATAAATCTTGGTTTTCTGCCATTTGTCTTACACCTCATTTCTTTTATGATTCGGACTGCCTCATAAAACAGTGAAGAACGAGAACCGGATAGTCCGTCACGCTTGCCTGCAATACTCATATCCTGACACGGACTTCCAAAAGTAATGATATCGACAGGTTCAAGGTCTGCCCCGTTCATCTTGGAGATATCTCCATAATGTTTTACCTGCGGCAGTCTTTTGGTTGTTACACGAATCGGAAAAGGCTCGATCTCTAATGCCCACACAGGGGTAATACCGGAAATCAAGCCTCCCAAAGGAAATCCACCCGAACCATCGAATAGGCTTCCAAGTGTTAAATTGTTATTCATCATCTGCTCCCTCCACCTCTTTCACAAGGTCGGAGTAAGCAATTTTTTCTCCGTTTCTTATAACAAATACATTTTCTGCATCCCCAGTATCCTCCGCATATCTTCGCAAAATAACAGATGCATACTTCTCATCTAGTTCCATCGTATAACAGATACGATTAGTTTTCTCACAGGTCATCAGTGTGGAGCCACTGCCACCAAAGGTATCGATAACAATTGCATTTTCCTGACTGGAATTTCCGATGGGATAAGCAAGAAGGTCAAGTGGCTTTGATGTGGGATGATTCTTGTTCTTCTTTGGCTTGTCGAAATTCCAGATAGTGGTCTGACTTCTTCCGGCGCTCTTGCTCCAGTAGTGCTTTCCATTCTGAAGAAAGCCATAAAGCACTGGCTCATGCTGCCACTGATAATCCGATCTGCCAAGCACCAGTGAATTCTTCACCCAGATGCAGCATCCCGACAAATGAAATCCTGCATCCACAAATGCTTTTCTGAAATTAAGTCCCTCTGTATCTGCATGGAACACATAAGCCGAGCCACCCTTTTCCAGATGTTCTGCCATATTCTTAAATGCAGAAAGCAAAAATTCATAGAACTTATCATTTGCCATCTTGTCATTTTTAATGGAAAGACCGTCCGAACTTTCAAATGCCACGTTATATGGCGGATCCGTAATAATGAGATTGGCTTTCTTTCCATCCATAAGTGCATCTACATCTTCACTTGATGTCGCATCGCCACACATCAGTCTGTGTCTGCCAACCGTCCAGATATCTCCACGCTGTACAAAAGCAGCCTTTTCCAGTGCATCAGACAGATCATAGTCATCATCTTCCACTTCTGACTGCTTGTCCTCTCCATAGAGTTCTGCAAGCTCATCTTCGGAAAATCCTGTCAAGCCTACATTAAAATCCATATCCTTTAAGGATTCAATCTCAATACGAAGAAGCTCTTCGTCCCAGCCTGCATCCATTGCCATTCGGTTGTCGGCAAGGATATATGCTTTCTTCTGTGCCTCTGTCAGATAATCCACAAATACGCACGGTACTTCTGTGATGCCTTCTTCCTTTGCTGCAAGGATTCTTCCATGTCCGGCAATCACGTTATATTCTCTGTCGATAATGACCGGGTTGATAAAGCCGAACTCACGAAGAGAAGAACGTAGTTTCATAATCTGTTCTGCTGAATGAGTTCTCGCATTATTTACATAAGGAATCAGTTTTGAAACAGCTACAAGCTGCATTTCTGTTGTTGTCTTACTCATAGCCGCCTCCTTAAAATAGTCCCCATTCGGCAAACTTCTCAAAGCCACCGATGGACTGAATATATTCTCTCGCAATCTCTACAATCTCTGCATATGGTCTGCCATCAATCGTATCGTCTCCAATGGCACAGCAGATTTCTACAGGCTTTCCTGTTTCCTGTGCTTTCAGAAATGCATAGATATTGACTGACACATCTGCCTTTGACAGATCCTTGCCATGAAGACCTCCGCCCGTCACAGATTTCGCCATGTCACTTCCAAGCTTTCTGTTGGTCGCACCGGAATCTACGTAGGTGCCGCCAGTCCAATCACCGAGCGGATTGATTTCTGCATTCGGATATGTGTTTTTCAAATCTGTAGTTTTTGCATTGCTCTGACAGATGATCACTCTTGCTTCATCAAGAATGTACTTTCCGTCATACGGATACAAAGTGTAGATTTCTCTTGCAATCTTAGAGAGTGCTTTCTGTTCCTCTGTCAGCGGCACACCTTTGAAGATGCCGTTGTCACCACATCTCATTCCCTTCGACTGGTTATTTGCAAGATGCACATCCTGTGGAACAATCTGAATAAACACACGGATGCCCGGTGCCATTCGATCCACGATAAATGCTACATCTTCTTTTTCCAAAGGTGCGGAAGTTTCGATCACTACATGACCATAACCATGACCAATGAGCACCTCCACAGCAATCTTTGGATTTTCCTGTTTCTTATATGCAAGGTCGACAATCGCTCCTGCAATTCTGTCTGCCACCTTATCCGGATGGCTCGGATTTACTTTTTCAATCATGCTATCTTCCTTCCCTTGCTCTTAGGAGTCTCTCCATCAAATCATTCTGTGGAGCAGCATCGTCATAATCGGTACTGCAGTTCTCCTTCACAATCTGAAATATTTCATTCCACAGCCTTACGGCTTGGTTCATATAGTTAATGCCAATGTTGATAAACGGAGATGGGATAGGTTTCTGTGTAGTTGGATGCTTGGAAAGGAAACCCAGCTTATTGGTCATCTCCTCACACTGAATCCAACGAGCGGAACACATCGCATATCTCTCAAGTAGCTGTGGGGATACCTTCGATGCACAACCGATTTTCTTCAGCCACTGCCAAGTCTCCTCATAAATCTCGGATGCCTGCAGTTCTGATCCATCTCGCTGCTCTGCTGACAAAAAGTCGTGTGGCTTTGGCATCTCCACACCTTCCACATCCGGAATATCCAGAACCTCTAATCTTCGTCCGCCCGGATTTCCGTTATTTGCTTTTTCTTTTACAGCCGTTTTCTTACGTCCGGCACCAGGTCTGGCACCACCACGGCCGCCTATGTTATTTGATTTCGTAGGCACGTCTCATGTTCCTCCTTTATTACCCTTTTGATTTCGCCTTTTTCACACGCAAGACCCCACGCCGTTCCACGGTGACGGTCATTTTAGAGATTTTGACCGCCCCTTGGGTCAGTCATCATATCCATAAACACGATATTTTTTGCTTCCGTGATAATCTCCACGCTCGGCATGGATCTTGGCATGACAGCTTTTGCAAAGAGAAATCAGATTGCTTCTGTCATGGCTGCCACCTTCCGACAGAGGCCGCTTATGATGGACCTCATCCACCGGAACAATGATTCCTTTCTCAAAGCACAATTCACAAAACGGATGTGTCTTCACATAACTGTCACGGATTCTTTTCCATGCTCTTCCGTACCTGCGGCGTACAGCTTTGTCTCTGCCATACTTCTCGTAGGAACGGTTCGCTGCCTTCTCGTGCTCCTCACAGTACCTTCCATCCGTTAGGTTTGGACAGCCGGGATAACTGCAGGGACTCTTCGGTCTTCTTGGCACATCTGCACCTCCTCCTGACATAACAAAAGCCTCTGCGGGATTTCTCCTACAAAGGCTCTGCTCTCATTTATTCTTTTTCTACATTTTACATTATAGCGCATGGTGGCCGTGGTCTGGGAGTGGCTTGGGGGTGGCCTAGGGGTGGCTTCTTTCAAATTCCTCCAAAGCACGTCTGTGAAGGCGTTTCGTCCATCGAAGTGAATAATGCATTGCGACCGCTATCTCAGGCATCGTCTTAAACATTACATATCGATAATGCAGAAGTAGTTGTTCGCTTGGTTCTTCCAATTTATCGATTGCAACGCTGACCTCCGTCTTCAGTCTTTCCAGTTCTTTTTCATCTGCTGCTATCTCTTCCTCAAGTTCATCTGCCTTTTCCAAGTATCTGATAAAGGGTGCATTCGTATTTCTGCTGCTTGAGTAGTGTTCCTCGAAGCCGGGAGACGATACACTGCATGCCATCTGTCTGTAACAGTCCAGTTTGACTCTTTTATCATTGATACGATTATTCAGATAAAAAGGCTGATTTAAAAATTCTCTTGCTGTCATAAGCCGAACCTCCGAAAATATAAATTTCCCTCGGATTGACTCTGATTGTCTTTGATTTACAATTCCGCTTTTACTGCATCGATCAGTGCCGATTGTGTGCTGTCCTTATCAGCCAGTGCTTTCATGATTTTCTCATCGACTGTACCTTCTGTAAGAATATGAATCACGGTTACGGTTCCGCTGCTCTGACCTTGTCTGTAAAGTCTCGCTACTGTCTGCTGATAGAGTTCAAGGCTCCATGTAATTCCAAACCACACAATGGTGGAACCACCGGATTGAAGATTCAGACCATGTCCTGCTGATGCCGGATGAATCAGTGCCACCGGAAGTTCTCCTCTATTCCATTTTTTCATACTGGCATCACTGTCAAGTTTCTGAAACGGAATCTTCTTTTCTGTAAGATGCTGTTCAATTCTCATAAGGTCGTGCTTGAACCAATATGCAATAAGAATCGGTTTCCCATTTGCAGATTCGATAATATCCTCCAGTGCATCCAGTTTTTTGTCATGAATGGGAAGAATGCTCTCATCATCTGCATAAACGGCTCCGTTTGCCATCTGTGACAACTTGCCTGAAAGAGATGCTGCATTTGCTGCTGTGATTTCTCCCTCCGGAAGAGCCAGAACAAGTTCTGCTTTCATATCCTCATATTTCTTCTTTTCCTTCTCAGACAGATGCACCATATATTTTGTATTTATGAGTTCCGGCATTCTCAAATGATCCGCTGCCTTCATGGAAATCGTGATATCCGATATTTTTTCATAGATGGCATCTTCTGCTCCGGGAAGTGGCTTATAGCTATAGACGATAGGACCATTCACCTTATCCGGTTTAAAATAAGTATTTCTGTACTGACCTATGAATCTGCCAAGTCTCATTCCCATATCCAGAATCTTAAATTCTGCAAACAGATCCATCAGACCATTGCTTGATGGCGTTCCTGTAAGGCCCACGATTCTTTTGACCTTTGGTCTTACTTTCATCAGTGCCTTAAATCGTTTTGCCTGATGATTCTTGAAGGAACTCAGTTCATCAATCACTACCATGTCATACTCAAAGGGTTGTCCACTTTTCTCTATCAGCCACTGCAGATTTTCACGATTGATCATTGTAATATCTGCTTGTTTCTTTAATGCCTCCAGTCTTTCTTTTTCTGGACCGACTGCAATGGCAAAGGTAAGATTGTGAAGATGCTCCCACTTTTCAATCTCATCGGACCAGGTATTTCTTGCCACTCGAAGCGGTGCCACTACCAGGATGCGATGGACATCAAAATAATCGAAAAGCAGATTGTTAAGTGCAGTCAGCGTGATGCTTGTTTTTCCTAAACCCATATCAAGAAAGACGGCGGCTTCCGGATGGGATTCAATATATTTTGTTGCATACCTCTGGTAATCATGTGGTTTGTATTTCATGAATCACACCTCCGATCTGTTCTATCCCATCAATGACATATACCTTAAATCCTAGTTTTCTAAGCATTCGGTGTCTTGCTGCCTGCAGTGGTCTTGGCTTTTCTCCCGGAGCTTTCAGTTCTGCAAAAGCGAACTTCCCATTCGGTAGAAGTATCAGTCGGTCTGGCATACCATCGAAACCGGGTGATACAAACTTCGGACAAATACCCCCGAAGCTTTTCACCATTTTTACAAGTTTTTGTTCTACTTCTTTTTCTTTCATCATGCCTCCTTTGGGACAAGTGGGACAAAGTGGACAGCTTTTTCTATATATTCCTTACGCGCATATATACAGTTTTCTATACCACTGTATTTATTCCATTTGTATTTATATATAAATCTTGTCCACTTGTCCTATTAAGGGTTAAAAGTACTGATTTAAAGCCATTTGTCACTTGGACAACTCTTGGGACAACCTTTCATATATCCTTTGTCTTCCATAGATTTTCTGATTTACCCGCTTACCGCTTTTCTCCCAACCATCGATTTTTAACATAATAGCTGCTATCGCATAGGAATCTGCAGTCTTAATACTAGATAAGCTATTGCCAAAACACTCGCACCATATTTCAGCATTACTTACCTGCGTACGAACCACAGTGCCTGTAGGTGCTGTACCGAAATCATCACCATTTAAGTAGTTTCTTCGCTCATAAGTGTTCATCTCATCCCATTTTTCCGGAAGCAGCGTATTTAAATACTCCTCCACCAATCCCTGCCTTTCATCGGTTTCCATTGCCTGCCGCTGTTTATCCACCGCAGTCTTTGCATCGTCACCTTCCAGATAGAGTTTTTCTCCCTGCTCATAGAGATACACGGACTCTGCCCAAATCTGGTTCACGTCTTCCTTTGTCATCTGCCAAGACTTTTTTATAGAGTTATCGCTGACATTCACTGGCCAGAATCGTCTGTTTCCTGTAATATCACGAAGAAATCCACTTTCTGCATTAGTAGAACCGACAATAATGCACTGTCTTGGATGGCTCTCTGTCACACGTCCATATGACGGACGGTAGATATCATCGGTACGGCTTAAGAACGATTTAATGGTTTCAATATCAACCTTTTTCATTCCTGCCATTTCTCCAAGTTCCAAAATAAGAAATCCCTGCAGTTTCTCTGCACCCGATTTATCTTTCATATCCGTAAGGGTAAGGCTGTCCGAGAACCACTTTCCTGCCAATTTGGAAAAGAAGGTGGATTTTCCGATTCCCTGTGTTCCGATAAGGATTAATGCAGAATCAAACTTTGTTCCCGGATGGTAGGTTCTTGCCACTGCTGCAATCATCGTTTTTCTGGTGACTGCTCTTGTATATGAAGTATCTTCTGCACCAAAATAATCGATAAGCAGCGATTCCACTCTTGGCACCCTATCCCATTCCGGCAAATGACTAAAATACTCTCTGACTGGATGGAAATGGCGGTCTTCCACTACTTTCGTAAATGCCACATCATAGTTTCTTGTTGAAAACACGCCATACCGGATATCAATCAATGCTTTCATCTGTGCCATATCCGCATCTCTCCAGAAAAAATTATCAATCGGGCGTTCCCACGGAACCTTACCTGTAACCTCAATCCTTCCAGCCATTTCATTAAAAGCAATATTAGAAAAATCCGAGTCATTCGTTAGAATCAGCATTAAATTCCACACACTGTTTTCAAGTACTTCACTTTTAGACTGATACACTAGCTTTTTCTGCCATTCTTTATCCCCGACAGCTTCATTTGAAAAATCCTCATCAAGCTGTGCCTGCTTTTCTTGCAAAGCAAGGAGCTTCACCTTATCCTGCTTCATGACAAATTCACACATCGCATTAAAGGATGCCTTGTCATCTCCAAACTTATGAAGACGCACAATATCAAAGGCATTGCAGAGTTTTAAGTATGCAGGATCTTTTGCGTGGTGGCTGTAGACAAACTTATCTTCCTTAATTTCCACACCTGGCATACTGCTGGACTCGATCAAGTGATATCTGTTTTCAATATCAGTTGGCTCATACACATCCGCCAAAAATTCTGCTAACGCCAAATGAATGGGATAATAGGCACGGTTGAACAAACCAACCACGCCCTTTTTATCCAGTGGATCTTCTACCTTCTTTGCTGTAGTATCCTTTGCAGTTGTCTCCCTTGACGAGGTAGGAAGCTGCGTAGGGTCTGTCCACTCCGGATGGGCAGACAGAATATCATCTGGGGTCAGCCATTCTTTCTCTGTCTCTATACACAAATATTCTCCGTTGCTGGGAGAACTTGGCCAAAACATGAGTTGGTTCGGCAAATAGGAGCATTCATCAAAATAATCAATGCCGAGCATCTGTGCCAAATATCTTGATACTGCGGCATATTCCTCTGAAGACACATCCCTCGTAAGCGGAAAAATAAATCTTGCTCTCGGTTTTTCTGGTGTGTGTCCGTGGGTGGTATACGCAACTGCAGTATATGGAAGTTCCATATTATCCAAAAATCCTTTTGGAATAGCATCACCATCTAAACTAATCATGGATCTGGATTCTACCGTATCTATCTTTCTTCTTCCGTCTTTTAGCCTTCCTCCAACAAAACCGCCATGATCTTTCGCTGCCGTTTTCTTTGCCCGTGAGAACTTTGCATATTCTTCTGCAGATTCCACGGTTCGAATGGTGTTTCTTAACTTATCTTTGAGTTCATCAAATGTAATGGTCTTGTTGCTCCATGTCTTCGCATTGACGCTGCTGCCATATGCAATATTCAAATCACGCATTTATCTGAGCCTCCTTCTAATACTAGGTGTCTCTCCAAATTCAAAACGTGCTTGTCGTGCCAAACGGTAGGCACGTTCTGTTCCAACAATGTCTCTGTCATACATATAGCTGCTGTCATCTCCAAATAATTCAAATTTTCCTTTATTGTTTATTCCAGGATGTGCGGCAAAATAATCTCCGTCAATTGTTGCAAAATTATAAAATGACACACCCCAATACTCATCATAGCCAACACTGCTGATGTAATTGTCAATGTCAAGCATACAGTCACCCGGAGGGATATTCCCGACTACTAATATAGGATTTTTGCATCCATAGGCCTGTTTCTCTTGTTCGCAAAAAAGCTGAATTTTCTTTGCATCCTTCTCCGTCATGCGACCTTTAACCTCAACATATAAATCAGATCCACTTCTTCCATCAACACCGTGCAAATAGAAATCCGGCAAATACATCGTTCCATCATCTAAACGATATCCTTCTGGTTCATACTCCCATTCCACTCCGCACACATCAAAGAACACCGCCCACCTTGCTTCTAAGCGTGATCTGAATTTATAACCTTTGTATTCCGTTTCAATTGCTTTCATCTCTTAGCCTCCTCCATCGTTTCTGTAAAATATCTGATCTTCATTCTGCGTTTTTCTGCCAGTGCGATTTCACGACCCATTCCTTCTGAAATATCTTCTCCAAACACCCACACCTCCTGACACTTACCAATCAATACATAGTTGAAGATATGGGTTGCCAGGTACCGTTCTTCTGGATTACTGTCATCCATGAACTGTGGATACAGAAGATGTGGCGTCATAGGGATAGCTTTGCTCTCTACCGCAAAACGTGAATACTTTCTTGCTTTTTCGGTATTCTTCTCCGTATCTCCTCTATATGGACTGCAAATATATACAAGCGGCCTAAACTCATCCGGCTTATATAACCCGGCCATTTTTCGTTCTTCCTTTTCTATGTTTTTTAAGGCTTCATAGGTGGTCGGATCGTAGTAGCCTTCGCTGTTGTATTTACTAATTGACATCCGGTTCTCCTCCCATCATTCTTCTCGTACAGTTTTCACACAATACCGCTGTTCCAAAGAGATCACTGTCTTCATCGTTTAAGATATCCTGCAGATTCACTTGTACCTCCGAACCACAATGCGGGCATCTGCAGAATACATTCTCATCGTTGATTTCAATATTGACTTCTACTGCATCTCCCATCGTTTCTTTTACATAAAACATAGCGTTACCTCCATCTGAAAAATTAAGGGTTCATGCCCTTTGACAGTGAAAGGACATAAACCCATGTTTTAAGTACCGCTATATCAATCTTTTTTATAAAAATCACATTCGTATCCATCCGCACGAAGAAGAAGTCCCGAAATCCAAGGTGGTGTCCTACCCATCTGCTCACAGATAGCATCAAGGGATACATCCTTGCTGCATTCAATAATCAGCTCATCATGCACATGGCCACAGATAAAACAATGCGATAAAGTTCTCATTGCATAGGCAAGAATATCTCTGCTGATTGCTTGTACGATATTTTCCACAAACTTGGGACCATAGCTTTCGATCTGTTCCCACTTCTTCGTTCCTCCGACACCTTCGTAAACTACTGATTCACTTCCGAACTTATTGACACCCATCTTTGGTTTCACATAGGAAAGTCTTCTGCCACTTGGAAGTTCAATAAACAGCATCCCGCTTTTGTAATAGAAATGAATGCCATGTGTCTCTGTGTCGATACGTTCTTTGATGGTCTTTTTTACGCATCGATCTACTGCCCACCAAAACTGAACAATATTCGGATTGGCACTTCTCCAGGAATCCACAAGTGGCTGAAGTTCCTCTTCTGTCAGTCCCATCTCAAGCGCTCCCATCGCCGTCAATGCACCAACAGAACCGCCATATCCAAGAGCAAGTTCAGCGATTTTTCCTTTTTGTCTTAAGTGTGCGTTTACCCCATGCTTTTCCACCGGAACACCAAACATGGCGGATGCAGATGCACAGTAAATATCTCCATTGTTCTTAAAGACCTCACTTCTCCATTCTTCTTTTGCAAGGTGAGAAAGCACTCTTGCTTCAATGGCAGAAAAGTCAGCCACGATGAATTTCATCCCTTCTCTTGGCACAAATGCAGTACGAATCAGCTGAGATAATGTATCCGGGATATCATCGTATAAGAACTCCATTGCTTCATAGTTTCCCGTTTTCACAGGTTCTCTTGCTTCTCTTAAATCCGGCAGATGATTCTGTGGCAAATTCTGTAGCTGAATCATCCGTCCTGCCCACCTGCCACTTCGGTTTGCACCATAAAAACGAAACATTCCTCTTGCCCTATGATCTTTACATACCGCATTCTCCATTGCCTGATATTTCTTCACAGAAGATTTCGCAAGCTTCTGTCTGATTTCCAAAACTTCACGGATATGAGCAGGAGTACTTCCAATTAGTTCTTTTACTGCTTTCTTATCCAGGCTGTCTGTCTCAATGCCGTTCTCTGACAGCCACGCTTTCATCTGTATCACGCTGTTGGGATTTTCGATGCCAGCAGCATCTTTAATCTCTGCAGTCAGCTTATCTTTTGAGCATTTATCAAATGCAATCGCATTTTCTACAACAGCCATATCAAGAGCAATCCCTCTGTCATTGATCTCCTGGTCAAGCCAGAACTCTTCCCACACAAAATCCGGTACTGGAAACTTCGATAATCTCCTTTGAATAGCCAATTCCACCTCAACATCACGGATATTATATTTTACAAACGCATCCCACTTCTCTTTATCATGCTCTGGAAGGTTTCGTGTTCTTCCACCATTAACTTTTGTCGGCTTACAAGGAACGCAGAAATATCGGATGAGATCTTTTCCTTCTTTCAGCTTCTGTTCGGACAATCCTAATACCTTTCCTGCACCCTCCAACGACAGCGGCAGTCCCATATAGGCAGACCAGGTCATCGTACACTTCCATGAAACCGGAGAAAGATAATCTCTCACTGTGTCTTTCTCTATGCTGTAGCTAATAAACTTCTGCGGGTAACATCTTCTTAGATATTCTGACAGACAGATACGTTCAAACTGGCTGTTAAATGCCCACTTTGTCACAGTCTCATCTGTCAGCGCATCTATGATTTCATTGGGAATTGTTTCTCCCTGTGCCAAGTCAATCACTCGCACAGGTCCTCTGTCTACGGAATATCCAAATAGTAAGATTTCAAAATTCGGAGACTGCACGTACTTATATACACCGCACTTCTTAAGATCAACATCCGAATAGCATTCCAAATCTATAGATAATTTTGTCATTTTGTCACCATCCTAAAAACAGGCAGCAGTAGAGATTTACCTCACTGCCGCCCTTTGATTTACTCGTCATTCTTTTCTTTCTTCTTCAGATTTGGAAACAACCAATGAACCAATCTCTTAATGACATTTAAAAGCCACTTCCAAATGGTCACAAGACCAAAGATCCAAAAGAATACCGTAATTCCGAGCATGGTACCTCTGATTGAGGCATCAATTAACGTATTTAATGTATCCATATGTTTTTACCATCCTTTCTTAAGATAAGAAATCATCATCGTCATCATCTGCAAAATCATCCTCTGCTCTGGACTTGCCGCCAAGAGGCTCTCCATCAGCAATTTTCTGCAGATTGTTGAGGCCGCAAGCAATACCCTTATTTCCGTTAGAATTGAAGGCATAGAAGTTGATGCTGGCACGACCATAGACGCCACTGTACACTTCAGAGCGTTCCAAAATCGGCTGACGGTCTGCATCTACAATTCCCGGTGCAGATGCAGAATTGGCATTAATGAAATAGCTGTCTGCGTAAGCTGCATCGTCCGGACGTTCCAAATCTCCATCTCTCAGCGGAGTTTTAAGTACCTTGAGAGAAGGCACCGATTTGCTGTTTCCTTTGAGCTTGGATTCCCCTTCCTCATATGCTGCCTGGATAGCGGCTTCGATTTTCTTTACCGTTGCCACATCCGACTTCGGAATGATGAGACTTACACTGTACTTCGGTGTACCACCGTTGATTGACTTTGGATCCCATACGTTTGCATAGCTCCATCTTGTCTTAGGTCCTGTGATTACTTTGGTTGGGTTCTTATAATTCTTTGACATATTAGTTGTCCTCCTTAAAATCATTAAATGCTGTATTTTTCATTGCCGGACGCTTATCCGACATTGGTACTAAAGTTGGCTTACCCTGTGGTTTCTCAATCAATCCAGAGAGCAATTCTTCAAACTTGGTTTTGCCGAGCATCTTTGTCATAGCGGTAATGCCGATCACCTTTTTCTCATACGGATCATATCCGGCACTCTCTATTTTTTCTGCTGCGGCTTTATCGTTTACATATCTACGATTGGAACGGCCTTCGACCAATTTCCACTCTTTCCACTCCTTACCGCTGACTGCCTTCTGAAGAGCATATTCTTTGATGTCGTTTGTCCAGGATACCAGTTCGTCTGCTTTTGCAAGAATGACCTCTATTTCATCATCTTCAAGACTTTCTGGCATCTCAAAATCATAACGAGCAAGTTCCAGATTGTATTCTGCTCTCTTTCGGCAGGTCGCTTTGACCTTACAAAACTGACAGTGACTTCCGGCTTTGTATTCGCCTTCGCCCTTTGCCGCCAGCTCAGCTGTTGGTGCAAGTGTTTTTTCTGCCCAGGAAAGCAATGCCTCCTTTGAAATTGAAAAGGTGCTGACATGTTCTCTTCTTGGCTGAAAGATTGTCATTGTAATATCCTTGATGTCGTAGATCCCATCGAATAGAGATAATGCACCCAATGCATAACACATCATCTGCGGATTGTTTTCTGCTTCAACCAAAATCCCGATTCCATATTTAAAATCGATTACGGTTAGCGTCTCATCTGCAACAATGACACAGTCCCCGGTACCAAATCCATCCGGCACCCACTGTGAAAAATCCAGGCGCTGTTCAACAAGAACAATGGGATCACTGCACTTTTCTTTTGCTGCGGATAACTGCTCCATTACATACTGTGCATACATATCCGTACAGTCTGCCATCTCTTCATCAAAGAAAGTAAGATCCTCTGTTGGATCCTTCGACTGCTGCCCCAGCGCAAGTTTTAGCTTATGTTCACAGAGCGTATGAGCATCTGTACCCTGCAGGGCAAATTCGCTAGGCTTGTCCTTTTCCTTGGCACAAAGAAGTGCCGATGGCGGGCAGGCAAGCCACCTGTGGCTGGAGGAAGCAGAAAGAACTGCATGTTTATCTGGCATTTCCAATCACCTCCACTTCCGCAAGAAGTGCTGCATACTCTTTCGGCTCTATATCTGAAAGTCTGTTTACACCACGCTTTGTAAGGAGTGCTTTGACTTCTGCCGTATATCCCTTTCGAGATTTATCTGCCATGACTGCTCTTACATCTTCCAAAGAAAGTGTCTTTTCTTTCTTCGATGCTTTTTCTGCAGTCTTGGTCTTCGGTTCTGTTTTCTTCGCATCTTCCGAACCACTAAAGAGATTCTTTAGTTCTTCTGAGATACCGATGAGTGTGTTACCACATCTGTTCAGTTCTTCGATAAGCTGTGATAATTCGTTGACCTTGCCCATTTGGTTTTCCTCCTTCCATTGTTTTTCCCTGTTTGCTGAGTACACTTAATTTCTCAGCAATTCTTTTTGACACTACACTGATTGCAACAAGCGTATCCACAAGCTCTGCATCAAGCTGACTGCTGCTGCACTTTTCAGTGCCTGTTCTGCATCTGATTGTCATAACTGACACCGTCCTTTCCGAGTGGCTTCACTGCCTCTCTGACAGTGAAAGGACATCCAGTCCTGGTTTAAGTACCATTTCTAAAAATATTTTTGAAAAAATCTGCTCACCAGAAAATTTATCGTGATGAGCAGACCGGATGTATGTTATTCGAAATCTTTCAGTCTTGTCTTAAGCTGAACAAAAACCTTCTTTTTTCTCTTATTGACACCCTTTTGCGATAAATGAACGACCTCTGCAATCTGCTTCTCTGTAGCACCATCTCCGAACATCTTCATAATGATACGGTCTATTTCTTCCAGTTCATCCAGTGCTGCATGAAGTTCTTTCAGCATCTCCTGCTTAATAAAGTCCTCTTCCAAATCGGCTCCATCAGACATCTCATATTCCGTATCTTCATAAAGCTGATCCAGTGATACTGGCTGCATCTTGCTTTCATCTTCCTGTTTGCTGGCTCTCTGTCCCTGCTTGTCCTCTCTCCACAAAGGTCTCATGTATTCCAAGTATTGTTCCTTTATTGCCGGAATCATGATGGCACGAACTGTGCGATGTCCAATCTTGGTCCATACTGCATCAGTCGATAAGTTATAACCGTTTGCAATGATAAAATCCTTTGATGCTTCATTTACCTCCATAGGGATGTAATACTGCTTTTCACTTTTTGTCTGTAAATTTTCCATTGTAGATCCTCCTTCGATCTGAAATCGAAGTGAGAATCCACACGGAACTTCCCATAAATATTGGCCATAAGAATGAATCCTCACTTCTTAAATGGCCAACCGTCCCAGTGGGTTGACTGTTATTAATCTGTTGCTGTCTCTCGGCTCTGGGCATCCTTGATCAGGGGATGAACCTTAAGACAGGTTTTGAGTGTCTGGCACTCAGATGAATTTGCAAAGTTTTTGCATCCTCATCTCGGTGTCAGACGTACTTATGTTAAATTCTCTTTGCTTTGCCAGGGCAACAAAAAAAGCCTGACAAAATACAGGTGCTTTTAACACCTATACTTCGTCAGGCCTTGCTCGCTACGATTACTATCGTGCGGCGATTCGCTCAGTACGAACTTTCTGATTACGAAAGCTGACCGCAATCACAGATTTACACATCGGACATTTTATTTTGATGATTCCAACTGTTTCTTCTGGATCTGCGTCAAACAATCTTTTGTTTTTACAACATGGACAAGCCACATGCATTTCCCGCATCCATCTTCGCCTCCCGTAAGAGGCCAGCCAAAGGGAAAGTCAAACTGACCATTATGATTTCATTATCCTTTGCACTTGTTCCGTGACCTAATCCTAATGTAGCGATGATTTATTATATCGAACATGTGTTCTTTTGTCAATCAGTCGTTATGTTGCGAAAGCTCTGACGAAGTGTATATAGAACCTCGCTTGGTTCTGTATTAAGGATAGTTGAAATCATAAAATAATTGAAGATAGCATATTTACGCATTATTTTTTTAGTATAGTAATGTGTAAATGATTGATTTATTCACATTTATAGTGTAAAATCTGCTTGTAACATATAATTTACCATTACTATTTTTACGCAAAAAAAATAAAGCCATGCTATTCCGCATGACTTCTTTGATATAGAAAGGACGTTTTTATGCCACAAATAAAAGAAAATTTTTTTGAAACAATCCTTTTCAAATTTAATAACAATCTATCTGATTGTGTGACAGATATAGAGCATACTGTTCCAGGAGAAGCACCTACAATAAAATATAAGATTCAATCGCTTACAGAGCATACTGCGACATTTGCATATGCAGCGAAGAAAGGTTTAGTACGAATTGCTCCAAACGGTACAATTGAAGAACCCAATGTTCTCGGTTCACTGATTGCCCTTCCCACAAGGACAGATAAAGCTTTAATCGATTTTTTTCATTCTAACGGATTTTTATTTCCTACCAGTGTTGAATGCTATGAAGAGATTGATAAAAGTGCTCTTTTAGAAATCATCAATCGTCTAAAAATGACAGTTGAACTAATGACTGCTGCCAATGAGATAAAAAAGGATTATCAGAAGATATTTGAGCTAACTATCCTACTTCTTCTTTCAAGGGATATTGAATTTAAAACAGACTTGATGAATTCTCCATACAAGAGTTGCCATCATAGTTTCTCGGATCTACTGCGTAATCCACCTTCTGTCCTTTCGCAACAAAGACAGCAAGAGGGATTCTCCGGTAATTTCTATAATATTGATGACTCGATTATCGGAAATAATACAGTAAGCATTTCTGAATATAACGATATTATCAGTGGCTACTCGTCTGTGCCAGGATATAACGAACCGCTGTTCAAATCCATTATTCAATTGTATGTAAACTATAACGGGAACGGAATAGAAAGAAAAATCATTGATGTTCTTTTTCACTGCTTATATGATGTGAGCATTATTAATTTCACAGGTGCTATCAACTATTATAAATCACCAGATTTCAATAGCCTTAGTCAGCCCATAAAAACCACCATGACTGAAGTGGCAAATTACATTGTTGGCAAAGAAATAAATGCAAACCTCAACGGAATACATCCAGTCTATAACATAGATACCATGAGTCCTTCTTGGAAAGTCGATTCTCTATTATGTGCCGCTTACTTTTCAATTTTTTATTTAAAACCGGACTTAGAATTATATAGACCATGTGACAATCCTCGATGTGGAAAATACTTCCTGGTAAAAACCACATCGACAAGAAATAGATATTGTAGTACTGAATGCTGCAATCGTGTTACACAAGATCGCTATAGAAAGAAAAAACGTGAATTAGCTGAAAATTAGAACAATCCCTCTGTCTGCTTTTTATGCAAGTAGAGGGATTTTCATTTTATTATTTTTTCTCTTGTCCGATGTTGTAATTGAGTGATTCTGCAACCATTGAAGCAGACTGCTGGGGAGACATATCCATATATGATACCGGAGTATGTTTTGGTGCCCCACCTACTGGTGGCACTTCACCTTTACCAAGTACCGCTTCTATGCAATCAGCTAATGCAACTTTCTCTTTCATAGGATTTCCGGTGTAATGGTACATTAAATATCGAGTGTCCATTACAATACCTTGAATACGTTCATAGAATTTTTTGTTGTGTCTCCAATCACCGACCGCTTCTCCAATATTTCCGACAATGCTAGTGAGTTCAAAATAATTCTGTTCCATATTGTATGGCATAATAAAAGCATTAAATAAAGAATTCGTATCAATGCCTTTATATTTTTCGAGGTACTCACCGTATGTAATCTGCTTGTTAATTGATGACCCATTTGGCAGATGATCTGGAATACCTGTCCAACCATACTTGTAGCACTTTGCATCCAAAATGTAATACTTACCATTATAAATCATAATAGTATCCGGCATTAGAGGACGTTTTTCTTTATACTTACCATGACTTAATAGCCATCGTGAACGAGGAAAATATTTGTCCTTATCTTTCTCACCAAATGCACGGTCAATAAGTTTTTCCCAAACATGATCAAAATCATCAGTACCAAAGTAAAACTGCCTGTCAGAAGTTTTTTCATCCATGTACTCAAGCATATCCTTCATCGCCTGGAACAGATTCCTTTTCTTGTCATCATTCGTTGCTCCTAATTTTGAAGTTAATATTGCAATCGAAGTTTTGACATCCGGATGCGGCCCCGGCTGTTCTGGCATATAAGGAACATAAAGCCATCCCAGCTTCTTAAATGCTTCATAAACGCAGAAACGATTAATCTGCGTGATTTGCTTCGAATCATTCGGTGTTGTTGCTCTAACCGTAAATTCTGTATAAATAAAGGAACTAACCCCACCCTTTTGCTGAACCAATGGTACTTGATTTCTAACTGTTCTTGGCCAATCCTGCTTACCTGTAGCACTTGTCTTAAAAGTCGGATCAACCTCAACATAATACTTTCCACCGATAGAGAAATAGTATTCTATAACGCTTTTATACGCATTGATTGGGAAGTCAACCGACTGTGGAGCTGCGAATTTATTTACAGCAAGTAATCTATCCTCCGATGTTGTAAACTCAGATAAGACTTGAATCAAATGTTTTATATCTGTTCTTATCTCATTATCTGTTTCCGGCAGTTGATATCCGATAGGAAAATAGACCATCGCATTATCAGAGTCTGCTTTTATTCCAACAAATCTATCTCCATCTTCATTTGAGTTCACGTGACAATGCTTTTTTATATCATCATCGACCAGTGCAGTGTGTAATGCTGTGTCCAAATCCATATTGAATCACCACCTTACTCTTCTGGATTGGTAAATGCTGCTCTTACATTTTCCTTAAACATTGCAAAACGATCCATCTTCTCTGCATACATAAACGTACGAATAACCTGCTCCAAACTTTGGAACTGGGAGGTCTCAAAAACAACCTCTCTGTTGAACTTAAATGCATCGTCCCAAAGATACTTGATAACCTTCTCAGGAAATTTACGATTCTGTTTCATCGCATTTCTAATAGTATCCAATCTTTCTTTTTCTGCTTCTGTGATAGATTTATCCTCTTCTTTTCTTCTCAGATTATCATATTCACCATCTGAAAGATTACCCATCTCCTGGTCGTATCTTAAATCTCTAAGATGTACGAAATATGCGCCGAGACGTTTATCCTCTGCTGAAGTCATTCTTGCGTTATTTCCAACAATAATGTTGTTGATTTGTGTACAGAAAACTTCCCATGTGATTCCAGTATCTAGAATCACTGCATCAGCCAAATTTCTGTCAACATGTTCAAAGTTATTTTCAATCAAACGCATTTCCCATCTGCGCTGGAAAGCAGTATCAAGAGTAAATACGTTCTGGTCAGAGGTATTCATTGTTCCGAGAATTGAAAGGTTTGATGGAATACGAACCTTATGTTTTGGATCGCCATAAACAATCTTTGCGATATTCGCATTTGTGATTCCATATTCACTTGTTCCGACTGGATAACCATCATCATCAAAATCTCTGATTTCAGTTTTTCTGTCAAGCAACTGGAATACTTCACCAAATATTGCTGGAGCATTACCTCTGTTTATCTCCTCAATAATAAGGATATATTCTTTTTCCGGATTACGATACGCATCTGCTAAGATGTTTGTAAAAGGGCCAGGGGTAAACTTATAGCTAACCTGCCCCTCATCATCTACATTCGGAAGAATCTGCCCGATAAAGTCAGAATATGTGTAATCAGGATGGAATACCAATCTTTCTACATTTGTTCCTTTTTTACAGTACTCATGTTCAATGGTCCAACTCTTTCCCGATCC